>Ga0247810_10000912_pt1 | contig 22383 bp, 19 predicted proteins | sample UWRJL119311C1_FD_179918 | JGI IMG/M metagenome (GOLD analysis project Ga0247810, IMG submission 179918) | Plant litter microbial communities from Arlington Agricultural Research Station in Wisconsin, United States - UWRJ-L119-311C-1 | ecosystem: Environmental > Terrestrial > Plant litter >... | reverse complement strand
CGTCAATCCTCTTCAATCGCAGCCACAGGGCTCGGGCAAGAAGCGGCATGCGAATAATGATATTGAATAAGAAAATTTACCACGGAGGAGCAGAGATTAAAAGACAGTTACACCCGGCAAAGAGAGCAAAGAAAGTTGTTCAATGAGGAAAGACCAGCATCAAGGTTGTCGCCGATATAAACGCGAATCACCTTTGCTTCCTTAACAATCAGGTGCATCCAGAAAACCTTTGCTCGTTTATGGTGAGAGAATAAAACGATAAAAAAGGCAAGTTATAAACGTTTGTATGTTTATTTTCTTACCTTTGCCCTCCAATTTTTGTCTCGTGAAACAACCATTCAGTGCGTTCAGAATCCCTATCTCAGGGTTAAAACAAGGGATGCACAGCTATGAGTTTGACGTAGATAAATCGTTCTTTGAAGGATTGGAATACTCTCTGATCTCCGACGGAAAGGTGCATGTAACCTTACAGTTGGAGAAAAAAGAGACCATGATGATAGGTGAGTTCACCATAGACGGAACAGTAGACACAACATGTGACCGCTGTAACGATCCTCTGGCGCTTCCGATAGAAGGAGCTTACCGTGTAGTCTACAAATTCGGCGACGAAATTTCGGATGATGAGAGCCTCATAGTTCTCCCGGAAGAAACTTACGAGCTGGACATTGCACCGCAGGTGTACGAGTTCATGACGGTTTCATTACCGACGCGTCTTTTACATGCTCCGGGAGAATGCAACGAAGAAATGATGGCTTTGTACAATCAGCACATCGTAAATGCCGCAGAGCCGGATCACATAGACGAAGATGACGATTGGGACGAAGACGACGAAGATAATGACTGGGATGACGACAACGAAGACTGGGATGATGACGACACCTCAGACGATGACGACGGAGATGATCCGGAAGATGACGGAAGCGACAGACCAATTGACCCTCGCTGGGCAGTACTGAAAAATTTGAATTAACGATTATAAATACATAAAATGGCACATCCAAAGCGCAAAATTTCGAAAACACGCCGCGACAAGAGAAGAACGCACGTGAAAGCGATTGCTAAAAACATCGCAACTTGTCCTACAACAGGACAGCCGCATTTGTTCCACCATGCACACTGGCATGAAGGTAAATTGTACTACAAAGGTCGCGTAGTTGCTGAAAAAGAAGTAGCGATTTAATTCGTTGCATTCATTTAAACATTCCTCCTGATGAAGATAGGAATAGACGTTCTAGGCGGAGACTTTGCTCCAGGCGCTAATATTGCGGGGGCTGTACTTGCTAAAAAAGAGCTTCCTCAGGATGCAAACATCGTGCTGATAGGCGACCGGGACCAGATCCTGGAAGGCCTGGCTGCGCTCGGAGCTGACGCATCTGATTTCCAGATCGTACATGCTCCGGATGTGATCACCATGCACGACCATCCGACCAGGGCTATCCCGCAGAAACCTAACAGCAGTATTGCCGTTGGGTTTGACCTGCTTGCCCAAAAGGAGATCGATGTTTTCGCGAGTACGGGAAATACAGGCGCAATGCTCGTTGGTGCGATCTACAAGATCAACACCATCCCTGGCATTATCCGTCCTTGTATTACTTCCGTTCTGCCCACCATTGATGGCGGGAATTCCATTCTGCTTGACGTTGGCTCCAATGCCGATTGCAAAGCAGACGTACTGTACCAGTTCGCCGTGCTCGGTTCCCTGTTTTCCAAAAACGTTTACGGGATCGAGAATCCGCGGGTCGGACTGCTCAATATCGGGGAAGAAGAAACGAAAGGCAACCTGCTGACAATTGCAGCTTACAAATTACTGGCAGAATCAGATGACATCAATTTCATCGGCAATATCGAGGGGAATGAGATTTTCCAGGGTAAAGCCGATATCGTTGTTTGCGATGGTTTCACAGGAAATGTAGTGCTGAAACAGGCAGAGGGAATTTATACCTTAATGAAAAAACGCGGTATCAATGACGAGTATTTCGATCGTTTCAATTACGAGAATTACGGCGGCACACCGATTTTGGGAGTTAAGGGAAATGTGATCATCGGACACGGTATTTCGAATGACAAAGCTGTGAAAAGCATGCTGCTGCATTCTTACGAAGTAGCCAAATCCGGTTTAGCAGCTAAAGTTAACGAAGCATTCAATCAATAAAATGAGCACTATTACTGCAGCAATAACAGGTGTTTGCGGATATCTTCCGGAAGAGATCGTAACCAACGAAGACCTGTCAAAAATTGTAGATACTTCCGACGAGTGGATCACATCGAGAACAGGAATCAAGGAACGCAGGATCCTGCGCAACGGAGCCAGTTCTGATATCGCTGCGGAAGCCGTAAAAGGATTGCTGGAAAAAACGGGAACAGATCCAATGGATATCGAGCTGGTGATCCTGGCAACAGTTACCCCGGATTATCCGTTTCCCGCAACAGCCAATGTAGTTTGTGACAAAGTAGGAATGAAAAACGCATGGGGCTACGATCTTATCGCTGCCTGTTCGGGATTCATTTACGCACTTTCCACAGGAGCCTCCTTTATTGAATCCGGGAAATATAAAAAGGTCATCGTTATCGGTGTCGACAAGATGAGCTCGATTCTCGATTACGAGGACCGCACAACCTGCGTCATCTTCGGTGATGGCGGCGGGGCCGTTTTGCTGGAACCGAATTTCGAAGGAATGGGCGTTCAGGACAGCATTCTGCGCAGCGATGGCTCCGGAAGACAATACCTCATTCAGCCTGCAGGAGGATCGGCAAATCCACCGACACACGAAACAGTGGAGCAGCGTATGCACTTTGTAAAACAGGAAGGAAAGCAGGTTTTCAAATTCGCCGTTACCAATATGGCCGAAGTATCTGCCGAGATCATGGAACGCAATAATCTTACAGCCGACGATGTAGATTGGTTAGTGCCTCACCAGGCCAACCTTCGTATTATCGACGCAACGGCAAACCGCATGGGACTTCCGAAAGAAAAAGTAATGGTGAACATTCAGCGTTACGGAAACACGACGGCAGGAACCTTGCCTTTATGCCTCTGGGACTGGGAATCTCAGCTCAAAAAAGGTGACAACCTCATTTTATCTGCCTTTGGCGGCGGATTTACATGGGGAGCGGTTTACCTTAAATGGGCTTACAATTCATAGAAAAAATTACTTTTACCCCAACTTTTGAAAAATCATTACTTATGAATCTTACTGAAATTCAAGATCTGATTAAGTTCGTATCGAAATCAGGTGTTACCGAAGTAGAAATAGAGCAAAAAGACTTCAAGATCACTATTAAAGCGGAAAAAGCTAAATCCGAGCAGATTTTTGTTCAGGCTGCGGCACCTGCTCAGCAAGCAGCTCCGGCAGCACCAGCGGCTCCATCCGCACCGGCAGCTCCGGCAGCACCAGCTGCAAGTGACGATTCAAAATACATTACAGTAAAATCTCCGATGATCGGAACGTTCTACCGTTCTTCAGGTCCGGACAAAGAAGCTTTCGCTTCCGTTGGACAAACGATCACCAAAGGATCTACTGTTTGTATCATCGAAGCAATGAAACTGTTCAACGAAATCGAATCTGAAATTTCAGGTAAGATCGTGAAAGTACTTGTTGACGACGCAACACCTGTAGAATACGATCAGCCATTATTCCTGGTAGATCCATCTTAACCCAGTTGAGATCGGGATCGGATAAAGCATCCAATCCCGGTTAGTCTGTTTCGAATTTAAACGAGAGCTTATCATGTTCAAAAAAATATTGATTGCCAATCGCGGAGAGATCGCATTGCGTATCATTCGCACGTGCAAGGAGATGGGTATCAAAACCGTTGCTGTTTACTCTACTGCTGATAAAGACAGCCTTCCGGTGCGTTTCGCCGACGAAGCCGTATGTATCGGTCCGCCCCCAAGTGGAAAATCATACCTTTCCATTCCAAACATTATCGCTGCTGCAGAAATTACCAATGCAGACGCCATTCACCCGGGTTACGGATTTCTTTCCGAGAACGAAAAATTCTCCAGGATCTGCCAGGAGCACGGAGTAAAATTCATCGGTGCAACACCCGAGCAGATCGCAGGAATGGGCGATAAAGCAACAGCTAAAGCAACCATGATCGAAGCAGGAGTACCTTGTATCCCAGGTTCTGTTGGTTTGCTGAAAGACGTTGCAGATGCCAAAGTGAACGCAGCACGTATCAAGTATCCCGTTATCATGAAGGCAACAGCCGGAGGTGGTGGAAAAGGGATGCGCATCGTCTGGAAAGAAGAAGACATCGAATCCCAATGGGATTCCGCGCGCCAGGAAGCAGCAGCTGCTTTCGGTAACGACGGGATCTACATGGAAAAATACATCGAGGAGCCACGCCACATTGAGATCCAGATCGCTGGTGACCAATACGGAAATGCGTGTCACCTTTCTGAACGCGACTGCTCCATTCAGCGTCGTCACCAAAAACTGGTAGAAGAAACACCTTCTCCGTTCATGACAGACGAATTGCGCGAGCGTATGGGGGAAGCTGCCATTAAAGCTGCCAAAGCCGTTCGGTATGAAGGTGTAGGAACAGTGGAATTCCTGGTTGACAAAAACCGCGATTTCTACTTCATGGAAATGAACACGCGTATCCAGGTGGAGCACACGATCACAGAAGAAGTAATCAACTACGACCTTATCAAAGAGCAGATCAAACTGGCTGCCGGCGACAAGATTTCCGGGAAAAATTACTATCCTCAGCTACACGCGATCCAGTGCCGTATCAACGCGGAAGATCCTTACAACGATTTCCGTCCTTCACCCGGACAGATCACCAGCTACCATTCACCGGGCGGACACGGAGTTCGTATCGACACACATGCCTACGCAGGTTATGTGATCCCGCCGAACTACGATTCCATGATCGGGAAACTGATCGTTGTAGCGCAGACACGTGAAGAAGCGATCCTGAAAATGAAACGTGCTCTTGACGAGTACATCATTGAAGGCATTAAAACAACCATTCCATTCCACCAGAAACTGATGGAAGATCCGCAATTCAAAGCCGGAGTCTTCACAACAGCTTTCATGGATACGTTTGATTTCTAAGGCTACATTAAACACAAGTATACCGGAAGGGCGTCTCGTTACAGTAACGAGACGCCCTTCCCGCTTTTAGACATCGCTGATTTTCACAAAGTAGTTATTGGCATACCGCGTCCTGGTGAAATCCTGCGGGGAAATCAGTACATTTCCACCGTGAACAAACGACAAACCATACTGCGACAGCTACTTCTGAACATTCTCGTTCCGGTACTTACACTGTTCCTGATCGTTTTTGCACTCACCTATCGCTACAATGCCCGGCGGCTCGAAGAGAATTCCACCAACCAGCGGAACAGTATCGTTGCCGAGACCCAAAATCTTATCGCCTACTTTGATTTTGCCATGAGGGCACACGAACGGACATTTATCGATCGCATGCGGAATGTTTCCGATTCGCTGGTCAACGATTATTTCAACGGGCAGGCCGATCCCGAAACCGCCGATCTGCAGCTCATCAGCAGAAAGCTCGGGCTCGACACCTCACTGCAGCACATTTACCTCATCGACCGGCACCAGATTATTGTTAATACGACTTTTCCACCCGACCGCAACCTCGATTTCGCGAAGATCAGCCCGAATTTTGGTCCGTTCTTCCGGAAGGTAATTGCCGAAAAAACATTCAAGGAAGACCGGTTCGGCGCCGAAATGAAAACCGGGAAGATCAAGAAATATTCATTTCAGCCTACACGCGACGGGAAATACATCGTCGAGCTCGGCTTTTATTCCAGCGAAGCAGACAATTACCGCAAGCTCCTGCTGGAAAAGATTCAGTCGCTCAGCAACCGCTACCCCGGGATAGAAAAAGTTAAGATGTACCTCGGAACGAAGGGAATTCCCGATCTCGAGCTGAATAAAAAGCTCACGAAAGGCTTTCTGAAATGCCTCGACACGAAAAAAAGCCAGCACATCGCTCTCGACAATCCGAATACCTCCGTTAACGAATCCGTCGATTTGATCTTCCTCGATGTGCTCGATGCCAAATTGTATGATGGCTACGTCCTTGAAATAACGTCGAACGACAGCCCGGAACGGATGCTCTTCCGCGATTTGCTCATTTACTTCGGAGCGATCTTTCTTTCTGCCTGCCTGCTGCTGTCATTGATCGTTTACTCCCGGGCGAAGCGAATTACCCGGCCCATCGAAGAGCTTTCGGCACGAACGCAAGCCATTTCAACCGAAAACCTGACGGAGAAGCTCAGCATTTCAGGAAGTGTAGAATTGCAGACACTTACGCAGAATTTCAACGAAATGACCGAGAAGCTGCGCATTTCCTATGAAGGACTGGAATACAAAGTACGCGAAAGAACCGCCGAGCTGAACGAACAGAAAGAGCTGGTGGAGCATATAAACGAAGAAATTATCGACAGCATTCATTACGCGCGCTTCATTCAGCAGGCCATCCTTCCTCCTGTAAACGAAATCCAGGCGCACTTCCCGGAATCATTCATTTATTATCAGCCGAAAGACATCATCGCGGGAGATTTTTACTGGTTCGAACAAAGAGGAACTGTGTCGTGGTTTGCTGCCGGAGACTGCACAGGTCATGGCGTGCCGGGAGCAATGGTAAGCGTTCTCTGCATCAACGCCCTGAACCAGATCCTGCTTGAAAAACAATGCACGCAAACGGGCGAACTGCTCGATCATGTGCGTGATTACATCGTGAAAACGTTCACCAAAGAATCGCAGTCGGTCAAAGACGGAATGGACATTTCACTGGCCTGCTACGATCACAGCACGGGGAAACTTCTGTGGACAGGCGCCAACAATCCGCTGTGGCTGATCCGTGGGAAAATGTGCGAAATCATCGCGCCAGACAAGCAGCCGGTTGGCCAGTTCGACGGGCAGAAGCCTTTCCTGACAAACGAGCTTCAGCTTCAGAAAGACGATCTGCTCATCCTGTTTACCGATGGCTTTGCCGATCAGTTTGGCGGACCGAAACAAAAAAAGTTCAAATATGCACCGCTGAGGGAACTGCTGGAGCAGCATGCTTCGATCGACATGCAGGAACTCCATAAGCTGTTAAAATCGACTTTTAACGATTGGAAAGGAACAACAGAGCAGACGGACGACGTGTGTATTTTCGGGCTGCGGGTAGGATAATAAATCCTTAGATCGGTTTCCAGCCTGTAACCTCCGAAATAAAAGGGATCAATTCCTGCGACATCAGCTTATGCTCTGAGACCGTAGGATGATAGAAACAGCCCGAACGGTAGCTCCGGTCGTATAGGAACGGATGAATATTGAGATCGCCCAAACGGTGCATTTCACTTGTAACCGCGGGAATATAATTGCTCATCTGGTCTTTCAACTTTTCGTTGGCCATTGGACTTGAGCAGCAAACGATCGTCGCTTTTTTATAGACTTTCCGAACGTCCCGGATAAAAGCAACATACGAAGAGCAGTAATCCGTCGAATCCTGGATACCGTCATTCTGTCCCAGCGTTATGACAACAACATCCGGTTCGGAAGGTGCAAATTTCCAGAGCGGGCCGTCTTCATCAAAATTAATATGTCCGAAGACCTTCGACATCACCGTTTCAAGACCGCAGCAGGAACGCGTTAGCCCGATTCCGGAAACAGAGCTGAGATGCCAGTCTGACTGGAAAGCGCGCGAAACCAGCGGTCCGAAGCTCATATAAGCGTTATGCTGATCGTACCATGTTCCTTCGCCGCATTTGATCGCTGTCGTATCGCTGCCGTTCCCGCAGGTAATCGAATCACCGATAAACTCGATCTTTTTCGTTTTGGTCTTTGCCGGCGAAATGGATTCGCAGCTGATCCCGAGAAACTCGATGTAGCCCATAGCCGATTCCGTGTCTTTGCAGATCAGCAGGTGGTGTTCTTTATCTTCCAGCGAATCGGAGATCAGCAGTACATTGTTATTGGCTTTCAGCAGGATCCGCTGAGCAGGGCGATCGTCGACGATCACCTCTATGTAATTGTGCCCTCCGTAGCGCATTTCGTCATTGACTTCGATCTCGAGAAAAGTGCCGGTGAAATTAACTTCGACATACGCCCCGGGATTCCAGCATTTCGGCTGTTTCTTGTTGGAAAAGTCAAAGCGGCCCACATAACGAAACGCTTTGTTCTTAGCCGAAAAGAATTCCACGCCGTCTTTCTTCGTGCGCAATCCGAACAGCGTTGTGCACGAAACGGCAATGAGAAGAAGGAAAGCAACCGGAAAACGCATGGGCTAAAAGTAATAATTCGGGCGGAAATGCAAAACGACGGAAACTACTCCGCCGTAACTACATTATTCAACAATTACTTACTGCTTGATAACAGCCGGACGATCTTTTACCTTATCAGCCGGAATGAACTCAATGGAACTGGTGTTGACGCAGTGGCGCGTATCCTTATCCGTAAATCCTTCGCCCAGGAACACGTGTCCGAGGTGGCCTTTGCAATTTGCACAGATGATCTCTATGCGCTGACCGTCTGCGTCCGGCTTGCGGATCACCGAGCCTTTGATCTCCTGGTCGAAAGAAGGCCAGCCGCAGTGCGATTCGAATTTGTCTGTCGATTCGTACAAAGGCGCGTTACACTGCCGGCAGATGTACAGACCTTTGTCCGTTTTGTTGTAATAATCGCCGGTGTAAGCGCGATCCGTTCCTTTTTCGAGGATCACATACTGCTGCTGGGGAGTCAGAATATTGTATCCCGTTTTTGATTTTCCGGAAGGCTGTGTTTGTGTTTTCGTTGTATCCGTCTGGGCGTTACAGGAAGCCATCATGAAAACGGATGCCATCATTGCTATAATCAGTCTGCTTTTCATCGTTTTGTTTTTTACAAGTTACGCAGAACGGGGCCGCTTAGATTCTGGTGTTGTGAAAAATTAATTGGTGCGGAGGAGGAAATGGGGAATAGTGAGCTGGGGAACTGGGGACGCAAAGGTCGCAGGGTTATTTTGACATACATAGTGTTTTGGACGCGGAGAATGAAACGGTAAACTTGTCCCAGATACAATCGAACTTGCTCCAGATATAAGTGAACCTGCTCCAGATACAAGCAAACCTGCTCCAGATACAAGTGAACTTACTCCAGATATTGATGAACTTGCTCCAGATATAACTGAACCTGCTCCAGATATTGTTGAACCTGCTCCAGATATTGTTGAACCTGCTCCAGATATAAGTAAACCTGTTCCAGCTATTATTGAACTTGTTCCAGATATAAGCAAACCTGCTCCAGCTATTGTAAAACTCCCTCGATATATCGATCAACCTGTTCCAGACAGATGCAAAGCACTCCTTCAAGCAAGCGATCACCCAGTATTAACAGGCTTTTCAGCATTTCGGAAAAAAAATCCGAAAAAAAAACAAAATCGCTGTAACTTTATCGCAAGTCAACGGTCTTACTACAACTTGTGAATGCTACATGAACGTAAACGACTATAATAAGGCAATTGATGAATACGCGGACAACATCTTCCGTTTTGTCGTGAAACACACGAAGAACAAGATGCTGGCCGATGACGTGGTGCAGGAAACGTTTGCGAAAGTGTGGGAAAAGCACGAAGAGGTGCAGGCGGAAAAAGTGAAGTCGTATTTATTCACGACAGCTTACCACTGCCTGGTCGATGTAATGAAGAAAGAAGGGCGCTCCGGAACACTCGACGCGATCGAGCGAGGTGGAACAACCGACAATCCGAATTTATTCGATATCAAGAAAATACTAAATGAAGCGCTCGACCGTTTACCTGAAATACAGAAAACTGTTGTATTATTGCGCGACTACGAAGGATACCATTACGATGAGATCGCTTCGATAACAAAACTGACAGAATCGCAGGTGAAGGTTTACATCTTCCGGGCGAGACAAACATTGAAAGTATATTTAAAAGACGTAGAATTAGTAGCATGAAAATTCAGATCGACGATACAAATTACGAAGCTTTCTACCTTGATTTTCTCGAGGGGAATCTTTCCGGTGATGCATTGGCGGCGTTTGAAGCTTTCATGTCCGCACATCCCGAACTGGCACTGGAAGACGATGCAATGATCGTGCTTCCGGCTTCCGACGAAACCTTCGACCCGATCGAAAAGCTCGCTTTGAAAAAAGCGATCGACCTGGAAGACCTTACAACAGAAACGGTTTCCTACTTCCTGATAGCACGCGAGGAAAATCTTTTATCTCCGCAGCAGGAAGCTCAGCTGGAAAACTGGCTCACTGCAAATGCGCTGTACCGAAACGATGCGGCGCTGTTTGCGCTGGCAAAAGTTCAGCCGGATACAACCCAGGTTTACGGAGCAAAGGCTTCGCTGAAACGCAAACCTGCACGTGTTATCCCTATGTGGTGGACAGGTGTTGCAGCGGCGGCGGCAGGAGTTGCGCTCATCATTACTTTATCTGTTCCCGACGGAAAAAACCAGGATGGAACAACACCGGTTGCACAACAAGGCGGAATTCCGTCCAAAGATTCGGTCATGAAGCCGGCATCCGGGCAAGGACGGACCACCAACGAAAATCCTAATCAGCAGAACACGTTTCACCAAGGCGGGCAATCCAATTCTGCATCAGGTAATCCAACAAACACTGGCGGTCAGATCTCCGTTCCTGTTATTCATCCGCACTCCCAGCACCAGGCTCCGAACGGAAATCTTGCCGGAGTGAACCAGCTGGAAAAACGGCAGGCCCAGAAACCTTACGAGGAGCCGACCGAGCTTGCTCCGCTGGCAGTTTACCAGCCAACTCCGAAACCTTCGGCGGGTAACACTTCGGCTGCGAACAATGACGTTGCCTGGACACCGATCGATAAAATGCAGAATCCTGTTGAACCGGTCACTAAAAAACTGGCTTCGACATTGAACACGCCGGTCGATTTCAGAACCGCAAAGGCGACCAAAAAGAAATCCGGAGGCTTCTACCTGAAAATCGGCAAGCTGGAGATCTCTCACCAGTCGGCAAGTTTATAAATTCCATCAGATTATACTAAAACAGGCAGGCCCGGAATAAATCCCGGGCCTGCATTATTTGGTTGTGTTTGTGGGTATTCTCTTGTATTGGTTGTGTTATCGTTGCGGGTCAAATTAAGCTCTATTTATCCGGAAGAGCACCACACTATCCGGCAGAATGACTGAGCGACCGGTTTTAGCAGACGAGCTGTCAAATCGGCTGTGCGTTTAGATATCCCGGATCTGTATTTTCAGTGAGCAGACAATTGCAAAAACACAAATAATCTTTTGTTCCTCTCGTGGTAAACAAAGAAATTTCAAAAATGACCACCGGGAACAAGAAAACTGCTATTTTTAACCAACCCGGAATGAAAGAAACCTCCTTCATAGAACAAAACAAAGAGAAATGGCGACGTTTCCAGGAACTGGCATCCAGAAAAGAAGGCAATCCGGAAGAAATCGCCGATCTTTATTCCGATATAACAGACGACCTCAGTTACGCACAAACGTTCTACAATCGCAGAACCGTTCGCGTTTACCTGAACCAGATCGCACAGGGAATTCATAACCTTGTCCACAAGGAACGCAGCGAATCGTTGAAAAAATTCTTCACCGTCTGGAGAGTTTCCCTGCCGATTGAAATCTACCGTTCGCGGAAACACCTGCTTTTTGCCTTGTGCATTTTCCTATTCTGGGTTGTTCTAGGCGCTGTTACGACTCATTTCAATCCTGACTTTCCACGTATCGTTGTCGGAGATGCTTATGTCGACATGACATTTGAGAACATCACGCGGGGAAATCCGCTCAAAGTCTATGAAAGCGAAGACCAGCTCAGCATGTTCCTCGACATCAGTATGAACAACATCAAAGTTGCTTTCTATTCCTTCATATTCGGCGTTTTCTTTACCGTCGGGACCCACATTTTCCTCTTCAAGAACGGGGTGATGCTCGGCGCATTCCAATACATGTTCCAGGTAAAAGGCGTGCTGCTTACCGCTTTCCTGGGGATCTGGATCCACGGTGCTTTTGAGATCAGCGCACTCGTTATTGCCGGGGGCGCAGGAATCACACTTGGCAACGGCTGGCTTTTCCCGGGATCTTACACCCGGCTTCAGAGCATGCAGCTTTCTGCCAAGCGCGGATTGAAGATCATGATGAGCCTTGTGCCTTTCCTCTTCGTAGCCGGGTTTCTCGAAAGCTATGTAACCCATAACTACCAGATCCTGCCCGAATGGTCGAAATGGACGCTGATCATGCTCTGCTTCAGTATTATCATTTTCTACTACGTGCTTTATCCTATGTACGTTGCGCGAAAATACCCGGAGCTCGTACACGAAAAGCACATTCCTGCCGCCCAGTACAGGGAGCGTTTCGACCTCGCCAAACTGCGCTCTTTCGGACAGATGTTTGCCGACACTTTTGCTTTTTACCGCGTTCATATCGGGAAGATCCTGAAGATCAATCTCGTCTTCTCACTTCCTCTCATTGCGATTCTCGTTTCTCTACAGGATATCCAGCATTACGAAGGACTCACGCACCAGTATGAATACGACTGGGTGAACCAGCTGGAGATCATGATGGGATTCGGACTGGGAACAGGGCAGGATTGGCTGGCAGTTTTTGGCTGGACGATCGTCTTCACCATCCTGAGTCTTTCCGTTTTGTACTGCTTTAAGAACCAGGATAAACAACTCGACTGGTCTGCATTCATTCGTTTCGGCAGCCGGAACCTGTTCGGTGTCTGGCTTTGTAACCTGGTTATTTACACCGTACTTTTCCTAATTCCGTGGTACTGGATGTTCCTTGCGCTTTTCATTGTTCCGTTCTTCTGGCTGCAGGGAACCACCTTCGCACTTACCGGCGGGAAATTCTCCGAACGAATCGGAATCGGCTTTTCATACAGTACGCGCGCCTACGGGAATACCTTGCTCTCACTGCTCGTTCTCACACTGATCACCTTCCTGTTCGCACAGCCGATCGCGTTTATCTTAAGCTACCACGACGGTAATTTCCTTTCCGATCCGTTTTATTCAGACGGGCTTGATATGCTTTCGACCTTCGTTAAAGACATTTCGCGCAATTTCACCGAAGATTTTATGGTTCCGGCCAACATTACGAGGCAGATCGTTTACGTATTGTTCCTGTTTCTGGTGCTGCCGCTGTTCGTGATCATGATGGGCTTTATTTTCAGCGACATTCACGAAAAGAACAGCGCTGTGGGCCTCCGGAATGAATTCAGCACCTTTGGAAAACGCAAGCGCAACCAGGAAACTCCGGTAGATTTTGAGTAAGCTGCCGGTTTATATCGTCCTTTTGCTTTTCCCGTTCGTCAGCCTGGGACAGGACCAGCACGCCAAAAAGCTGCAAAAAACATGGAAAGAGATCCAGGAATCGCACGGTTTCAGGAAGTCGAAAAATTACAAAGGTCCGGCTACCAACGAATACGTTACCCCAAGCTCGATCAATGAGTCGCAGCCCATTACGCAGGGACAGGGAAGCACCACCACGACACCTTACCGCGGAATGCCTTATTCCTCACAGCAGATCCGCCAGGGGCGAAGAATGCCTGTTAACCCGGGAGGCGGCCCAGGAGGAAACGGAACATTGCAGAGCGACCCGGGCATCGATCCTGCCGATCCGGTAGACTTTCCTGAAATCGATCCGCCGGATATCAATCCTCCCGACATCGATCTCGATACTCCGAATGCGTCAACGGATTTCTGGAAATACCTGCTGTTTACACTTTTGCTAATACTGATCGCCGTTATTATCTTTTTCGCACTCCGAAACCGGACTCCGAGAAATTCCTCCATTCCATTCGAGCCGCTGGAAGAAGATCTTAACCCGGCAACCATTCCTAAAACAGAGCTGGAGCTTCGTCTGGAAGAAGCCATGGCGAGAGAAGACTACCGTGAATGCGTTCGCATCTATTTCCTGTTCGCCATGAAAGAGCTGATCACACGGCGCTGGATTTTCTGGAAAAAGGAAAAAACGAACATTCATTACATTATTGAGATGCAGGGCCGGCCAACTGTTCGCGAATTTGAGAAGATCGTAGGCATCTATGAGCTTGTCTGGTACGGCGATTATCACATCGACAAGAAAGCTTACCTTGGCATGCAGCCCGAGCTGGAACGCTATTACAAACAACTCGAACAGCAATGAACCGTAAGATCGTCATAGGATTACTGGGCTGTTTGCTGCTGGTTGGTGCGCTGCTGTACTTCCTGGATTCTCCCACGAAGCAGGAGCTTGCCGCAAAGAAAAAAATATCCGCGGCCTGGGATCCCGAATACCAGATCGAGTCCTCCGATCCGCGTGGAGCAGGGTTCTTCAACGAATTGCTGAAATCCCACGTCGATGATTCGGTCTACATTGCCAAACGCTTCACCCAGCTCGATTCGCTATCGAAAACCGATACAGCCACTTACCTGTTTATCGGGAAAGATTTTGCGATTACCAACGACGAGCTCGACACGCTGCTTACCCGAATCGACAGCGGAGCAACGCTTTTCATGAGCTTCGACCAGGTGAGCGAGAACTTCTACGACCGGTTTTTCCGGGAGAATGCGTTTTACTGGGAATACAGCAACCAGGTTTTCGTAGCCATGGAAGACACCAGTCTTGCTTATTACAGCATGTTCCAGAACGACACTATATACGACGACTGGTATACCTTTAGTCCGGATAAGATCAGGGATACGCTGTACGAACCGTTCGCCTTTTCAATGGACGAGCCGATCGCTTTCGAGCTGAACCGCGGAAAAGGAAAAGTGATCCTGCACAGCATGCCGCCGCTTTTCATGAATTACCAGGTGATTACCCCGAACGGATTCGCACATGCGAGCTACATGCTTCGGAGAATTCCTAAAGACAGGCCGGTGATCTGGCTGGAATGCGGGCGCTGGAGCAACGATAATTCAAATGCTGCCAACGAGAACGCGGAAGACAAAAACAACGGGAACGACAAGCGGAATGATAGTTACCTTCAGTACATCATGGAAGATCCTTCCCTGAGATGGGCCTTCATGCTGGCGATCGTTATTTTCCTTTTGTATGCACTTTTCCGGGCAAAAAGACGCGAAGCTGTTCTTCCCGGTGTTCCCGAGAAACGCAATATGTCGCTCGCATTTGTGGAAACGCTGAGCAGTATCTACCTGTCGCGGAATTCCCCTTACGGCATTCTGCAGGTACTTCGCAAAAACTTCTACATGGCCGTGAGCAGGCATTTCTACATTGACCTCCTGAACACGCAGAAACGCGAGGAAGACATAAAACGACTGGTGGAAAAATCCTCTTTCGACAAAGAAGAATTGCAGCAGATGCTTGCCATACTGGAAACGAAACCGGCAGACCAGTCACGCATCAATGAAATATCCCTGGGACAGGTTTACCGCGCAATCCGCAAATTCTACATCAAAACAGGAATTTCGAAGGCTAACGATAACTTTATTGCGGGCCGCGGGGAACTGGTGCTGAATCGCATTATGTGGCCGGGAGCCATTGCCGTTCTGCTGGGAATGTTCACACTTTTCCGCGGAATGTACGCGCTTTCTGCCGGAAGCGGCTACGGAATTTTGCTGGTTGCGGGAAGCTTTATTTTCCTCTATTTCGGTATTCGGTTGCTCACTGTTCCGGTAGCTAAAGTAACAGCCACCAACATTACACTATACCGCCTGCTGGTCGGCAGCAAACAGATCGACACCAGCAAAGGATTGACTTACGACCGCAGAAAAGGGGAAACCGTTTTGTTTACAGAAGAAGGGAAACAGCTTACCTTACAGCACGTTATGCTTTCGCGGACAGGCAAAAACGCATTGAGATTATTACTGGAACATATTAAACACAAATCAGCATGAATCAAGACGAACAAGTAAACGGAGAGCAGAACGAAGAGTTCTCTTCCTACATGCCAAAGAATGAAGAGCCGCAGGAAACAGCTCCACAGGAAGAAGCCACACCGGTTTCCGGGTCGTCGTTCGAACAGCGCGATCAGACCGAACTGATCTGGGTAGCTCAGAAAGTGAACCGCGTGCGTGAAGAAATGCGGAAATACGTCGTTGGTCAGGCTGAAATGATCGAATTGCTGCTGGCGGGAATTTTCGCCAACGGACATCTTTTGCTCGAAGGTGTTCCCGGAGTAGCGAAAACATTATCGGCCAAAGCGCTTTCAAAAGTGCTCGACGTTGAGTTCTCGAGGATACAGTTCACACCCGATCTGATGCCTTCGGACGTGATCGGAACATCCGTTTTCAATATGAAAGACACGGCCTTTAATTTTAAGAAAGGACCGATCTTTTCAAACATCGTACTGATAGACGAGATCAACCGCGCACCGGCAAAAACACAAGCCGCATTATTCGAGGTCATGGAAGAGCGCCAAATCACTTACGACGGAACACGCTACGAAATGAGCTTTCCTTTCCTGGTGATCGCTACGCAGAACCCGGTTGAGCAGGAAGGAACCTACAATCTTCCGGAAGCTCAGCTTGACCGTTTCCTTTTTAAGATCAAGCTCGACTACCCGACACTGGAAGAAGAAACATCCATTCTCGTTCGCTACAAAGATTCCATCAAAGCGCCGACACTCGACCAGATCATCGCGATATTCAACACTTCCGAATTGCAGAAAGTGCAGGGCATCATCGAAAAGATCATTATCGAAGACCGCCTGATCCAGTACATCGCCCAGGTGATCAACAAAACGCGGAACCACGGAAAAATCTACCTCGGAGGATCGCCGCGCGCTTCGCTTTCCATTTTGAAAGCATCCAAAGCATTTGCAGCAATTCGCGGGCGCGATTTCGTTACGCCCGATGATATCCAGTTCGTGGCCATCCATGTACTGAACCACCGACTGATCCTGACCCCGGAAGCGGAAATGGAAGGCACACTGGTAGAAGACATTATCCGCGAGATCGTTCAATCCGTAGAAGTTCCCCGTTAATATGCTACTGGGCAGCTTACATCTCACGCGCTTTACCTTCATCCTGCTGACGATCGTTACAGCAGTGATCGGCGCGTCCACTATTCTGCCCTGGCTGATGCTGGTCGGGAAAACCATGCTTGTTGTACTGGTGATAACGATCATAGCCGACGTGCTGCTGGTTTACCTGCAAAAAGAGCCTGTTACCGTGAAGCGCACTTTCCAGGAACGCATGAACCTGGGCGACGTGAACACGATTACGGTGAAGATCGTTAACCAGACACTTCAGCCGATCAACGCTTCGATCTATGAAGGCTACCCGGTACAGATGCAAAAGCGCTCCAAAGCATGGGTAGCATTACTGCTTCCACGAAAAGCGAAATCATTTACCTATACGTTTACTCCGACGGAACGCGGAGAGTACGACTTCGGCGACATCGTTCTTTTCCTGCGGTCTCCCCTCTTCCTTGCCCAGCGAAGAATGATCATTCCACTGAAGGAAAAAACAGAAGTCTACCCTTCCGTTCTCCAGATGAAGCAGTTCGAGCTGAAAGTGTTTCACCAGCAGACGCAATCGCAGGGGATCAAGAAAATACGCCGCCTGGGCAACACCAGCGAATTCGAGCAGATCCGCAACTACGTCCAGGGCGACGACGTTCGAACCATCAACTGGAAAGCCACGAGCCGCAAGAACGAGCTGATGGTGAATCAGTACCAGGAAGAACGCTCGCAGCCCGTTTATTGCGTCATCGACAAAAGCCGCCCGATGCAGCTGGCTTTTAACGACATGACCATGCTCGATTATGCCGTGAACAGCTCACTGGTCTTTTCCAACATTGCTATTCGCAAAGGCGACCGCGCGGGATTGATCACTTTCTCCGACAAAATGGGAACCATCATCCCGGCCGACCGTTCCGCAGGACAGCTCAAGCGTATCCTCGAAGGATTGTACAACCAGCGCACCCAGTTCAAGGAAGGGAATTTCGAATTGCTTTACCAGACCATTCGCCGACAGGTAAAAACGCGTTCCCTGCTGATGCTCTTCACCAATTTCGAGAGTGAATTTGCCATGCGCCGCGCCTTGCCGATGTTGCAGAAGCTGAACAAGCGTCATGTGCTCGTGGTCATCTTTTTCCAGAACAATGAGCTGGGAGAATGGGCGCAGCAACCTGTCGACAGCATGAAAGAGCTGGTCCAGGCCACGGTAGCCGAAAAGATGACCAGCGTTAAGTGGTCCATTGCCCGTGAGCTTCGCCGGAACGGCATTCAGACCATTCTTTCCCGCCCGGAAGATCTTTCCATTAATTCCATCAATAAATACCTGGAGCTGAAAGCAAAAGGAGGGATTTAGATTTGTTGAACCGCAAAGAAGCAAAGAAAAGCCGGACGCTTATACCCGGCAAAGAAAGCAAACGAAGAATCGAGCATCGACAACCGATTTGTTACTTAATGTCAGCTTCGCATTCAGAGATCATGAATTATCTGCCCGCCATCTTAGCATTCGTATTCTTCTTTTTCGGAAAGGCATCCGGCCAGGAATCCGTGAAAAAACAAATCCATATCAGCGTTGAACGGGAACTCAGCATCCCTGCATCCGGGGACAGTAACTGGAAATACCGCAAGCGGAAAGAGTACAGTTCGCAGGGAAAACTCTTGCTGGAGCTCAATTACTGCGAAATAAGCTGTGTTGATACAGCCTCTTTCGTATCCAAATACCTTTACCGGTATAATGATTCCGATCAGCTAACCGAACGATTTTATTACAGCAAAGGAGATTCCCTTCCATGGTCGCAGACGTTTTACAGTTACCGGAAAAACAGCACGGGAGACACGCTCGAGCAAACCGAAGCGAGGCTTCACAGCTTTGACGGGAACAGCACCTTTGACACATCCTACTCAACGAACCGATTCATCGTTGCTATCGACGGAACCGCTGAGGCGATCCAGCCGTTGATCTACGATCAGAAATCGGTTTACAAACACGGCAATCTCGTAAAGGTCACTTATACCGACCGCGGGCGAAAACAGGAAGAACGCTACGGTTACGACAAACAGAACCTCCTGGTGTCCTGGGAGCATAGGGGAAGCTTCAGATGTGGTTTCGACCAGAAAAGCTTTCACCGCGACTACGACGAGCAGAATAATATCATCCGGTACACCACAGAGAATGCGAGCGGCAACAAAACGATCACCACTTACCTGTACGACGAAAACAACAGGCGCATCAGGGAAACAACTAATTGGGGAACCACCGATTTCTTTTACAACGAAAACGGCGATCTTATAACCGAAAAAAGCTCTTCGACCGAGGGGAAATTAACGGGTCTGAAACACTACACTTACGTCTATTATCCCGGCTAACAGGTTCACACAAAATTCGGCTTTTGTACTTTTGCCCGGTCACGGATTAACGTCGGGGCGGCTGCTACGGAACAGCGCTCCAAACTTTAACATTAGCCTAACATCCTTAGCCAGTTAATTAGTACGGCGAACAAGAATAATTGTGTAATTTTGCACAAACAAAAAGCTAAAAACATGTCAGCAACAGCAACAGACTTTGGTATTCATGAGGCCCTGAAAACATTGGGCATTGAAGCCATCAACCGTGGAGCTTCCACAGGGACGCATTGGTTCAATACACGCGGAACAAAAATCGATTCGGTTTCTCCTGCAGACGGTCAGCTGATAGCATCCGTTAACGCGGCTACAGAAGCGGAATACGAAGCTGTTATCCTGAAAGCGCAGGAAGCGTTTAAAGTATGGAGAACGATCCCTGCTCCGAAAAGAGGAGAAGTTGTTCGCCAGCTGGCAGAAAAACTCCGCGAATACAAACAACCGCTTGGAGAGCTCGTTTCTTACGAAATGGGTAAATCACTCCAGGAAGGTTTGGGTGAAGTGCAGGAAATGATCGACATCTGCGATTTTGCAGTTGGGCTTTCACGCCAGCTTTACGGCCTCACGATGCATTCCGAGCGTCCTTCGCACCGTATGTACGAGCAATACCATCCGCTGGGGATTGTGGGAATAATTTCCGCTTTCAACTTCCCGGTAGCAGTCTGGAACTGGAACTCTGCTCTTGCATGGGTTTGTGGTGACGTTTGCGTGTGGAAACCATCCGAAAAAACACCTTTGACAGCTATTGCCTGTCAGAAAATAACACAGGAAGTATTCGCAGCGAACGATGTTCCCGAAGGAGTTTCCTGTTTGCTGATCGGCGACGCCGAGATCGGAAAGCTGATGTCTGCAGACGTACGCGTTCCGTTGGTTTCAGCTACGGGATCAACACGTATGGGTAAAATCCTTGCTCAGACAGTTGCTGCACGTTTAGGCAAATCATTGCTTGAATTAGGTGGAAACAACGCTGTGATCATCACACCGAGCGCCGATCTTAAGATCGTGGTTCCGGGAGCCGTTTTCGGAGCAGTAGGAACAGCAGGACAACGCTGTACGACAACACGCCGACTGATCATCCACGAAGAAGTATACGATAAAGTTAGAGATGCGATCGTGAAAGCTTACGCGCAGCTGAAAATCGGAAATCCGCTGGATCAGAACAATCACGTTGGTCCGCTTATCGATAAAGATGCCGTTGCAGCTTACGAGAGCTCACTGAAACAAGCCGTTGAACAAGGTGGAAAGATCATCGTTGAAGGCGGCGTTCTTTCAGGTGAAGGTTACGAGTCAGGTTGCTACGTAAAACCGGCGATCGTTGAAGCAGAAAATCACTTCGCGATCGTTCAGCACGAAACATTCGCACCGATTCTTTACCTGATGAAATATTCAGGCGGAGTTGAAAACGCGATCGCTCAGCAGAACGGCGTTCCACAGGGATTGTCTTCTTCCATCATGACCAATAACATCCGCGAAGCAGAAGCATTCCTTGCTGCTACAGGTTCAGACTGCGGAATCGCTAACGTCAACATCGGTACTTCAGGTGCTGAGATCGGCGGAGCTTTCGGAGGTGAGAAAGAAACAGGCGGAGGCCGCGAATCCGGTTCGGATGCGTGGAGAGTTTACATGAGACGTCAGACCAATACGATCAATTACTCCGATTCATTGCCACTGGCACAGGGAATCAAGTTTGATTTGTAGGAACAGGTTTAATTCATACTTAGAAAATCCTCTTTTCGCTCGTTCGGAAAGGGGATTTTTTTTTGTTTCGCGCGCAAGTGAAAAGCCTCCAAACAGAAAGCTCATCCCTCCAAACCGAAGTGAAAGATCTCCAAACGGAAAGTAAATCACTCCGAACCGAAATGCAAAGCCTCCAAACCGAAACTACATCCCTCCAAACCGAAGTGCAAAGCCTCCAAACCGAAAGTACATTCCTCCAAACCAAAGTGAAAAGTCTCCAAACCGAAAGTAAATCCCTCCAAACCGAAGTGCAAAGTCTCCAAACCGAAGTGAAAAGCTTCCAAACGGAAAGTACATTCCTCCAAACCGAAGTGAAAAGTCTCCAAACCGAAAGTACATTCCTCCAAACCGAAGTGAAAAGCCTCCAAACGGGATGGACACCCTCCCAATTAAAATGAAGCATCATAATTCAACATCAACCATTAAAAATCAAAATTTCCTAACTTCACCCGAAAATTTCAATATGCTGCTTAAATCAATCCTCCTCGCTTCTGTTTTTCTTGCATCGTTCGGTGTCTTCGCACAGGAATCTGTCGTTATCGGCGAAGGAATGAAGGTGGTCGACATCTCAACATCCGGCAACGCTATCAACGTGGTTTACCAGGATCCCGCATTGCTGCTCGAAGGAAAACCGTCCTTTTACCTGAAAACTGCCGATCAGTCCTACGGGCCGTATGAATCGCTGACACAGGAAAGCGCTGATGGAATTTCCTATTACGAGGTGCGCGAAAAAGGAAAGAACTACCTGCTTTACGGCAATCATAAATTCGGGCCTTACTACAATACCCACATCGTTAAGATCTCCGAATCGCTGAAGAAAGTCGTCGTGCTGCATTATGAAAAGAACGGCAGTTATTACGAGATTCTGTCGATCGCGGGAGCAAAGCCTGTTTCCGTATTCAAAGGCCAACGCTGCAAAGAATACCCATTATCAGTAGAAGTTTCCGACCAGATGGATGTTTTCATGACTATGGACGATCATTCAAAAGAAGCCGGCCATGCTTTCCTGTGGAAAGACGTACAGACAAAAGGCTTCCTGGCAGTTCATTTCATCGGGTGGCTCAGGAAAGGTACTTCCAGCGAACCGGTTTTCTATACCATTCGGGATATTCCCCAGGGAGAAGGCATGGAGCCCATAACACCCAGCGACGTTTACATCGGGAACACATTTTTCACAAGGCTCCCGGCTTACCTCGACGAGCTTGAATTTAACTCAGACAGCACCGATTTCGTTCTCAAAGCCTTTAGCTTCACGGAAGGTCCGCACGTTTATACCGCTACAGAAAACTATGGCCCCTACGAATCCGTCGATAACGTCAGGTTACTTTCCGACAACAGCATTTACTTCGAATACGGCAAAGAAGGGAAGAAA
>Ga0247810_10000911_pt1 | contig 22444 bp, 18 predicted proteins | sample UWRJL119311C1_FD_179918 | JGI IMG/M metagenome (GOLD analysis project Ga0247810, IMG submission 179918) | Plant litter microbial communities from Arlington Agricultural Research Station in Wisconsin, United States - UWRJ-L119-311C-1 | ecosystem: Environmental > Terrestrial > Plant litter >... | reverse complement strand
AAAAAAAAAAAAAAAAAAAAAAAAAAAAAAAAAAAAAAAAAAAAAAAAAAAAAAAAAAAAAAAAAAAAAAAAAAAAAAAAAAAAAAAAAAAAAAAAAAAAAAAAAAAAAAAAACCCACGTTACTTCTGTACGTAAATTCTCTCTGCGTCGAGAGAAGAGAGTTCGATGTTCTCTCGTGGGTTCTCATGTGTTTGCTTTTTTTAGGTGTGACGATGCTGTGCCATCCCAGGCGACGACGGATCCTATGGGCCCCCGGGTTCGCGTGCCGGTGAATTTCGGGCGGAATGCGAATCGTGGAGTACATCCTATTGGTATGCAGGCTTTGCTGGACGCGTGTCGCCTCAACAATCAATCTTATTGGCTTCAAAGCGCAGCACTGTTTCCCTGTGGAGTTATTGTCCCTCGTACCCAGATCACAGTTGGCACCATTGAAGATCGCGTGGCGACGATGACACATCTATATCCAACGAACAACAAAGGCAAACGATTTGCGGTGGCTGTCCACGAGGCTGCTACTCTTAGAGGGTATCATATACTCGGAGACGACCGAGACGTGGCCGAGTTCTGGGCGGGGCTCACGACATCAGATGTGATGGTGCGTGGCATGGATACGGTGCCCAAGGCTATGTGCTGGACTGCTATGGTACCGGGGACGGTTTATATACCATATTTGGATTTTGACGAGTTGGCATATAATGCAAATGACATTCAGTCTGTGCTGAGAAAGCGTGTTATGCCTTGTATCGACTTGGTACACGCGGGCGTAAAGCGCCAGGTAGAAAAGGAGGGGGCAAAAGCCGTTGCTCATTATATTATATTTTATAACACACGCACACTCGAAGATGGACGTATAAAATTCAGTTTCCATGTGCACTGGTATGACTGTGGCATCGAAAATATAAATAATTGGAAGTGCTTTTTGGCTTCTCTTTCCGAGGCTCCGCGCAAGATTGTCTGGACAAAGGGAGACGACAAGAAATGGGTGGTATCTCCTGACGAGACCAAACCGATGATGGACCTGGGTGTGTATGGAGGGCCCAAGCAGCTTTTTCGCGGGCCCTATTGTGGCAAGCACGGAGATGCTGCTAGTATTATGAGGCCTGTGAGCATAACAATGCAAAATGGCGTGTATGTCATCGAAGAGTTGAAAGAGAAAACCATGACTGATTATATAATGATGGCCCGTATTGCGATATGGCCGTCGGGAAAACTCCATATGATTGGTTTTACCGAACAGGCTGGTGGAGTTCGGCCGATGGTTTCATTGCCACCGGCTGGGATTCAGAGGGCAACGCCGGCAGTCGTCCGAACGGCGTCGAAGATGGTGGCTTTTTTGCGCCCTTTGATTGTGAATCAGATTTTACCAGCTTGGCAGAAGTATCGCAAGGAATTGTTGATGTCTCTTCCGAAGGCCAGTGGGCCTACTGTGCCGATTGAAAATTTGGTGATCACCAAGGACGAGCCATGCAAAGCGAAAAGCGGCGTGTTTTTCATGGCCATCGCAGGAGACACATTCTGCATGATGGATGAGAATGGCTATCATTCGCACAGTAAGAAGGTGATTGGAATCGTTGTCGATTTTAATAAGTGTACAATTTCACAGAGTTGCTTCGCGTGTCAAAGACCTTCTCAGTGTTTCAACTTTTTACACACTGGCAACAGAGTGGCAATTCAAACAGAGGCGGAGTCAAGATTTACGGCTGTTTCTCACTGGGGACCTGAGCCTAACATACACCAGTGTTTATTGTCGCACTATTCTGACTTTTTTCGTCTTCATCGGCCTAGTAAGTTAGTGTATGTTTATGACGTAAAGACGCGTATCTGGAAAGCCGAGGATGAGGGCAATATGGTTGTGGGTCAGCTCGTGGACGCGTTGAATGACGAATACCACGCTTATATACAAGCATATAAACAAGGGGTTGTCGACAGGCAGATCGCCGCATTTTCGCGTAGCAATCCTAACGTGACACAGGAGGAGGCAGAAGTTGCAGTGGAGAAGATCTACACAGAAGCTCGTAAGTTTCTTACCAAGAATAGCAAGTTTGTCAAGCTGACGCCGGAAGTTCGAGGGAAGTTGATTTATCAGTTGCTGAACTTTAGTGTCGCACACGAGGTCGAGCATTTGAATCCGCACGAGCATTTGATCCCTATGAAGAATGGCATGTGTTACAATGTGTACAACGGAGAGACATCTGAAATGCGGAAAGACCATTATTTTACATCGATGGTGAATGCCGAGCCCACTCAGTGCGTCGAGGATATCAAGCTGATCGAGGATTGGTTCGACGAAATCGCGACGGGTGATAAAGAGAAGAGTACACTTTTACGGATACTGGGTGCGTATTTTTGCACGATGCTCATCGACGATCGCAAATTCTACATCATGAAGGGCGTGGGGAAAAATGGCAAAGGACAATTCAAACAATTTATTCTCGACATCAACGAAGGGCCTGTGAATTGTGATCAGCGATACAAGATTCTGGAGTCGCGATTTTGGGAGTCTCGGGCCAATCAGAACCAAGGAGCCGAAGCTGCGAGTCCTGATGCATACACCCTTCAGAACAAGGCGCTTATGTACACGGATGACATGGGCAGAATGCCCATCGATGCAAACAAAATCAAAAAAATGGTTGCTGGAGAGATGGCATCGGGGCGGACGTTGTATGGTAAACCTGTCAACATCCGAGTTCGCGGGAAGATTTTGATGACCACGAATCTCATATTGGATCTTCCTGGAGAGGATAATGCCGTGTGGGAGCGATTGACGGGCTTTGATTGGCTGACCAAGTATGTGGAGGACAGGGGGCAAGTGGACGCGAGCAAGTATCGATTTCTTCAAGACAAGGCTAAGGCTGACTACCTGTTGACGAAACGAGACGCGTTTTTCACTGTGTGCATCTCTGCTCTCTTAAATTTCTATAAGGCAATCCCCACCGATCCGGCTACGGGGATGCCCCGCGAGAAACGCCCATTTCCAGTGCCTACGAGCTGCAAGAAAGTGCATGCTGCGATGCGGGCACAACAGCTCCCTTTGGCGTCGTTTATGGCGCAGTATGTCAAACCTACCACGAACCCTTTGCAGTATGTATCGATCAGTGTGCTGTTTCAGAATTACATGACATTTCTGGATAACGTGAACGAGAAGGCAGTGAAGAATGCTAGCACACAGGCGTCTTTTGTCAAATTACTCGGGAGTGCGCTTGATATTACATGCGGTGACAAGTTGGTTCACAACTGCCATCTTACGGAGTCCGTGGTTAGTGCTAAGACGCATTATTCAAGAGATGCACCTCTCGAGCAAGGGCCACACATCGAAGCGGTTCACATGCCAGCTGAGGGGGCTTACTTAGATCGCGCATTTGGCCCTGGACCTCACCCTTAAGCGAGACGAAAAAGAAGGGTATAACGAGATTTATTGTTTTTTAAAAACGCGCTTTTTCAGGAGTGAATCACGCGTGATTCTTCTTTGCGCATTGTTCGATATTCGCACGAGAGTCTTGACTGCGTTGGGCGAACTGTAGTGGTGTGATGTCGGGGGGCATTTCTCCTGTTTGCAGGAAAGTAGCATAAGACCGATACATGCCATCTGGCTCTTGACCATTAGCAGCGATGTCTGGTTGGCGTGAGTTTAAATATGTTTCTTCGCAGCCTGGGCACTGCGACTTGTCGAGTGGCCTGCTGAGTTTATATGAGCGCTCGGGGGGGCAAGTTGGGCATCTTCCATGGGTGTTGCTTCGTTTGGTGAGATAGCACTGCGAACACGTTGTCTTCCATGCCGGGCTTCCGACCGGGATCCTGCGTGAGCATCCAGGTATGCAGCAAGGTTTGGCAAGAATACGATAGCATTCGAGGCAGTGCACTTTGAACGTGTTTCCGTCCCAGTCATAAGGCTTCTTGCATACTGCGCATTGGCGAGGTGTAACTTCCATTCTAAGTAAATCAAATTGAGTTGCTGTTGCTGTCCCGAATTACCCCTAACAACATAAAATATTACGTGTTGTGATTGGCTATGTGTGTCTAATGTAGTATCAGCCTGACAGCCTGACAGCCTGACAGTTTGGGTCAGGCTGTCTACATTTCAAACTTACGAAATTGTGTATTTTTGAGAATAGGTAATCTAAACTAAGAAAATGTTAACCCATAAATCAAATCAAAAATCCAGTAGTAGATCTTGTGTGGGTTGGGAGTGTGTGTTGTTTTGTTTTAAGCATAAAATGTGTGTATGGTGTGGTGTGATTGTCTTGTGGTAGGATGGCGGATTCCAATTTTCCTCTTGTTAGCTTGTTGTTGCCGGATTCAGACCCTTCTGGCTTTTGTTCGTTGCTTCCATCTGACCCCGAGTTTGACTTTGTTGGGCTCCATGACGCGTTCCTCAAAGAAAGAGAAACAACCTATGCCATCCTCGACGAGCTGTGCCCCCAATTCTCTGGGCTCCCTGGGCCAGCAAGCGAATACGTCCCGGGGGGTGAAATCAGTGGTGTCGGACAAACATGCAGTGGAGGTGGTGACCTTCTTCATGAGCGAGGAGGAGAAGATGGAACACCTTCTGGATGCTATGCCATTCATGAGAACGGAGGACTTGAGTGGCTACAAGAAACATTTCCTACCGGATGCACCATCTTCCAAGCCGGTGAAACGGCGAAGGGGGAGCCCCGGTCAATGCTTAGCGCCCTCCTCCCTCCCGGATTGTGCCAACCCCGCCGGAACTTGCGGTTCCGGGACCTTGATGGAGGATGTGAACGAGGGCTCTGTTGTGTGTTTAGCATGTGGTTTGATCCAGAGTTTGTCCATACTCGAAAGTGCATCCATGTTTGCGAGCCCCAGTTTTCATTCGGGCGTTTCCTCCATTGTGGTCCATCACTACTCCAGGATAGTCCACTGGGTCGAGAATATCGCGAGTTTACAGGGGGAAACAAAGCCCAAGATGACAATGGAGCAGGAAGTAGCCCTGGACACGTTCTGTCGAAACGAAGAAAGCCGGATTGGGGGTGGAGTTTTTCTCATCAGAGAGGCTCTTCGCCGAGACGTGATACCGTATCGGTTCCTCCGCCACGCCAATACCATAGCGTTCGCAAGGTGGCCTACCAAAGTCAAACTTCCAAGCCTAAGCGCGAAAGACGTCCGCGCGGTGCTCCTCCAGTTGAGAAGATACGAAGACGCATGGCATCGCGAGATTTTGGGAAACTCAAGCATTAAGCGCCGAAACTTTCCTCCATTTCGTTTTATGTGGCCCGTGATTATTGATGATTTGGGATTGGATCCTTCTATGCGAACCTTGGTCGAGCCATTGAAGGTTAAAGCGTGCATCAAAAAACTGCAATTTATTGTAGACTTGATGCGAAAGCGCATTGCACTTGAGGCAGAATCTCTCGTTCGTAAATAAACAGTTTCATTTGCTTTATTCCGTCTTTTTCAGTAGCGGGAACATCTTGACTTGCCCATTGGCTTCTTTAAATATATCTAATATGTCATCCGAGAGATCGTCGAATTTGGCTTTGCTCTGTCTTGGATGCGAGCAGAACATTCTATCAATAGCATCTGGGTCGAACGGGTCCTCATACTCGAAGGCGGCTCTGGATCCTATTGCGAGTGCATCCTTAAGAACTGGAAAGTGTTCTTTCCATTTCACAGGAGATAAAAAGTACGGACTTTCTAGTAGCATGACAAGTGGCATCATGACACGTTCGCAGAATCCGCCGATGAGAGCATGGGATTCGAAAATTTGCCAGAGCGACGTAATGCCCATGATAAGTGGTATCAGATCCGTCACAATGTTCAACTCCGAGCTTTTGTGCATCGTGGCCCAGAAACAGACCTTGTACACTCTTATGAAAGCAAATAGAACATCTCTTCTCTTGTGTATGCCTTGGGCCACCCGTGTGTCGTGGGATGCTACTTTGTCTGTCTGTGGCTCGACAAATTCGGTCGATGATACCTGGTGTATGTAGGATGCCAGTGTGGCCGCGTCTTTGTCTAATACAAGCGTGTGTTTTAAATCTTCTGGTCTGACGTCGTAGGTTCGACAAAAGAGCCATTCCGCGTCGCGGTGGCGTGAGTCCAGTCCCGGATAGTGATTTACTCTATAAACATCTCCAAAGTGAGCCACTGGCACAGCAGGGGCGTCTTTGGTTGCTGTCATTTGAAGATCGCGGACTATCCGCGAGATCTCTCTGGCCATTTGCGATGCAAGCACGGCTGCGCGCGCCCGCTGCTCATACGAATGCCCGGTCATGTGAAATGCCGTTGATTTTACTTCGTCGGGTCTTCCTATTCTCCATCTATCCTTTACTGATCTGAAGACTGCGCGGTCTTTTGATGTGATGATGATAATTTTTCGGTCGTCTCCGGACTCGTTGTCCATTTCAATGTGCATGGAGCGGGGGGATGAGTCCATGATCGCTGTGCAATTGTGCAAAAGACGGACTGCATTGCCCGTGTCGGATTCATTCTCTCTTGTGAATTTGTCGAGAAGCCCCTTCGTTTCTTCGTCTGCGAGCTGGTACGTCGGACGCCCAAGCTTTGGGACTGTTAAGAGGATTCTGCGTTTGGGAAGAGTCAGTTTGTCTCTTGCTCTATCGAGGATGTAAGTAATTGTTCGACCGGCGAACAGTAGTGATTCTTGGACTGGGATGCTGGGGTATGGCTTGTTGATTACGACAACATGCGGATCGTTGTATGACGTTGCGATGGGACGCAGTGCTTCTTTGCCGTTCCATGCCCCGTCTCTCTTTCGCTCCGATGGTGGGATGTAGAATGAGATGTCTGCACTGAATGACCACAATCCACTGATGTCTGGCGGCGGCGAAAAAGCTTCCATTGGCATGGCCTCTGCTTCGTCTGCTTCGTCGGCTTCGGATATGTCCATTTCAACAGGGCGGAGTGATGAAGATGCATCGATGGCTGGTTGGTCGACGTCCGAGTCGGACGCGTCTGCTCCGTCATGGAAAATCTCTGCGTCTTCACTGTACTTCTGGTCCAATCCGTCTCCGTTGTCAGGCGCGAAATTTTGGACGTCTGCGTCGTTTGGAGTAATAGACGGAGATTGGAAATCTGCGACGTCGGGAATAGCAGATGTAACAGGTGTGACATGGGGGGTTGACGAAGGAGTCGCAGGGGGGCCGCGGCGGCGCTTTCTTTTTGTGGCTTCATCTCCTTCTGTTTCTATGAGATCGTGTGCTAGGCGGATCATTTCCTCTGATTGCCTTCTCGCGCGGCTTCCTTTGTCTGCTTCGTCGAACGTTTTGTATTCGTAGTACTGATTGGGATTTTCTTTGCGTTCTCCGTCTGAGAGGCGCTCGTATTCTTTTTTGCGCTTTGTCCACTGAGCTTTTCGAACTCGCCGTTTTCGGCTTTCGCTCGTCATGAGTTGTACGAGTGGATTTTCGTGTGTGAACCGACGAAGTTCTCGCGTGCGCATTACCAAGTACTTGAGGACCTTGGTCCTGAATTCGTCGCGAGAAATGATTTCATCTTTTTCTTCTTGTGATGCCCCTGCTGGCACAGTCTCTCGTTCAAATAAAAACGTTTTGAAGGTCTGAAACGTCGCTGCCTGTACTCTTGTTATTGGTCTTTTTCGTTTGCTCCCGCGCACCTCTCGTCCATTTTGAATATCCGCTTTTCTGGGCTTTATGTTGTGTTCGTAATACTTTTTCATTTCGCGCACGAAGTCGTAGTCGTTCTTTGCAACAGATTTTGGATCAGGAAGCCGGTCTCGGATGTCTTTGACGAGTTGTCTAGTGGGATTGGGAAGGCTTGCGAGCGGTGCTACAACCAGCTCCATTGCTCTCTGCCTTGCTCCCGATCTAGGAACTAGAATTCCTGTGACTGTCTGTTGAAATGGGGGCTCTCTGTCCGAATCGCCTCCTATCTGTATAGCCTCTGTGATAGATACTCGGTTTCCCGTGCGTCTCACGTCAATCCGGAGTCCACGTCCAAGATCGTCCCCATTTAGCGGCCTTGCGTGAAGCGGGCGCGAGCCCCCGGCTTCGTCTGCGGGGACTTTAATTTCTTCGGCGCTTGCGTCCATATTGACCAAATTAATGTAAAGCACACAAAATGTTGAAAGTGATTTATTAAGACTAAACTTGCGCCAAAAATGCAGCGCGGATGACATTGTCTAGCTCTTGCGGGTCTTTGATTTGGGTCCACAGCGGGTTGTTGGCTTTCCATTTCTCTGCGAAGATTCTCTGAAATGACTTTTTTTTCCCTGACTCTGGAATGTACGTTTTTCTTGCCTCTACTTTTGCAGTGTGTTTGTCCATCTCCGGGTGCTCTTTCTTGAATGCATACAGATATCGTCCCCAGGGAGTTTTGCGCTCGGGCTCTTCTGTTGGGTGTTCTTTGCGCTTCTTGAACTGTCTTGCGCGAGGTTTTCGGTTTGATGGGCATTTGGGGTGGGGACATTTGACACCATTGTCTATCGTGGCGGCGGGTACATCACCTTCCCATCTTTCCGAGGCCTTAACTTCGCCATCTGAGTCGGTGTCGGAGTCGTCTCCTTCGTGTTCGTCTGCATCGGTTGCGAATGCTGCTTCCAGTTCTCTCTCGGTGAGCTCTTGTGCCTTTTGTTCGGCAACGGAAGGCTGCTGGATGGCATTTGACAGGGCATCGACTGCTGGGAGGAGAATTGATACTGCTTGGGCCGAGTCGTTAACATCTTCCATGATTGTTTGACCCTGTGTAGAAATTTGTTCCAGCAGTTCGGGAGGGGTTTCTGGGATAGCGCTTTCAGCAACACTTGCCAATAGTGGGGCGGGGGCGAGCACATTTGTAGATCTTGTTCTGGGCATCTCGCTGAGTCTCAGGAGCAAAGTACCCTAGGTAACATAAAATGTTTAATCTTGTTGGTACCAAATCCCCAGCGTGATGTTAACTTCGGAATTTCTCGGCAGCTTGAGAGCTCGAAATTTCGAATCGACAATGCGCACTCTGAAACCGTTGACGCTCCTAAAATGCTGAAAGTTAATAGCATCTGTCTCGAGGTCTGTGATGGTGGTCGCCACACGTTCGCCGTAGGGCGCCTGTGTCATCTCAACGCTTTTGACCACATCGTACAAGACTCCGGTGGTGGCGTTGATCGTACTGGAGTCTCCGAGTTCGCTGATCAAGACGTGCACAAACTCGGGCCCGGCTAGATTGGGACGATTGAGGGGCGGTGTGTCATAGTCGTTGTTGAGCCAGTAGTCATAAGAGTGTTTTTCGCGGTCAAACAAGGCCAGCGCGGGTATGTTGTCGATGGTTGTCCCTCTTGTTGCATCAAATGTATTTGGATTTGTTCTGTCGAACGTGACGTTGTCGGTGAATCCAACCGACGTGCTGAAGGCTGCGGCCTCGAGGCCGAGAGTGTTGAATAAATCAGATTGGCCCCCTGTCACGTACATAAGGGGGAACCACTCGTCGATAGGAGCGACTGGGGCGGGAGTGAAATAGCCATAAACCACGGTCTGTGCTCCTGGTGCGGTGGTTGTAATCTCGATGGACATAGTAATCGTGTTGAACGACCACGTCTGACCGAGAGGTGTGACTGTTGCGTTGATGAGTGTTAGTATCTGGTCTATGTTGTAAATGCCCTCTGGAATCACAATTCGATATCGCTCTGTCCACTGGGGCGACACAGTACGAATCCAATCGCGTGGGGCGGGTAGATACGTGGGCTCTTCGATTACCCGGCGGCCATAGAAAACGAGTACGTTGTTGTGTTCTGATATGTTGGGAAACAGCCTTGGAATGACGACCTGACTGGGAGCAACTCTCACGACGCGGTTCAGTTTCATTGTGTTTGTCATGTCAACAGAGAAGCTTGCGGGGTTGTGGTTGCTCGAAGTCCACGCGGGGTCCGAAGCCGAGCTTATCGCCAATGTACACTTGCCAATCGACTTGCTCATAGCGAGAATTCCCAGAATTGTTTGATGTGCCACAAAATTCTAATCAAGGTCTAGGGTGTATGGTTCGTCTGTGTCCATGAAGTTGCTGATGTCAAAACTGAAATCTTCTGCATCAGCAGGTTCCTCGAGTGACTGAGGCTCGCCTTCGAAGCTCGAGGTATCAAATGCTGTTTCTCCTGGTTCGCCTGACAACCCCTCAATAAGATGTGCATGATACACGGGGTGGTAGCCATACGATTCTTGGTATGCGTCAAGATCTGCGAGGGGGCCACTCTCTAGGATTTCCCGTCGGCGGAGATGGAGAAGCTCAGTTTCGAATATATCTCGGTCGTTGGCGCCTAGTAGGTATTTCGCTGTGTTCTCACCTACGAATCGATGTCGACTGAGAATACCCCAGTCTTCCAGAAAAATCTTTGCTCTTATCAGTCCTGCGCCCTGGGTGATATTGAACCAATTGTCGCCGTCTGTTTCCCATGCCCGCGAGCCGTAGCTAACCATGCGCTCGTCTGCTCGTCTGGCAGCAGCAGCTGTCTCGTCCTCGTCTAGCGTGCCGCCAGTCGCCAGCATGTACTCGATGTCGTGCAACTGGGCCACGCTGTCCATAAACGTCTTACCCTTGTCTCCTCGTTCCAGCCTGCCTATCACATCTGTCCCGGGCCCCATGTAATTGGCCCTTTCAAACGATCCGGCGTTGTAGAGAATCCCATGATGTTCAGACATTGTCTCCAACTGTCATACTCATCACAAAAGAAACCCGTCCTCTGCAATGTCCCCGTTTGGAGTCGTAGACACACTGTAGGACATCTCGCGAGAGCCGTCGCCGTGAAAGCCGCCTTTTGAATGTGATAGCTCGTGTTTAATTACGTTATGGAGTGTGTTTGGCGTCTTCGCGAGGCGGAGAAAGTCAACGTAGATACGACGTAAATCGTTGCTTGTGTATGCAAGTTGACCAGAGATTGCCGCGTTTGATATAGTTACAAATGGGTCGAGTTTCGGGTCCCTTTTCATTAGATCCCGGACGGTGTCCAGGCGGGCCGCGATAATCAAAGTCAGATAGCACAGTATCCAAAGCATCGAGAGTTCGCAAAGTGCTTTATTGATCACAAATTATTGCTCAACTTCTGCGTTGAGTAAAAAGACCCTACACACTTTAACATACTTGAGGAAAATCAACAACGTGCCGGCATCAGTCACGTTGCCACGGAATTCTCCCCGAAGTGCCAACACCCGCGAATTGTTGATTGGAATACCGGCCAGATCAAACAGTGACGATCGTTCAAGGGTGCATGCGATAGTAGTGGCCCCGTTGACAAATGATCCCCACTTCCCATAAACAAAGCTCCCAGGGGGGTGAAAAAATGCATCCGGTCTGTGCTCCCGGATGGACGAGACAGGATGTCGCCCGATTACATTCCAGTCGATGCCCCCGCCGCGCAGTGACACTGCAGTTGGTGCTGCTTTGGGGTGAAAGCGGTCGAATGCATCTGCCGTGTAGTTGTATGCAAGCGCGAGAGTTCCGTCTTCTTGGAGGTAAACGTCTGTGTCTTTGGCTGCAACTCGTTGCTGTGGAAAATAAAGAGATCCCAGCTGCCACTGATAATTGCGCCATGCACTTCCCTGCATGCTCGCGAATGTGTCGATGTATGGTCGACGTGCTGCATCCGGCGTCGCCACGACTCGAGCATATGCAGCTAGTGCACGAGACGCGGATTTGCGAACTTCAAGGTAAATCATCTGAGGTTCCGTGCCTCTGTTGAGAGGGGACGATGTTCGGTCATAATCAGCAAAGACAATTTCCAGTCCAGACACAGATGAGTACTCGTTGAGCGTCCGCTGGACCGCGTCGGATAACTGTGTTGCGGCGAGGGAGAATTCAATGTCCTTGATTTTGAATTCTGTCATTGTTGCCCAGTCGGGTTTGAATGCCCCCCCTAGCGCATAGACGTCATCTCCGCGTAAAATCCTTTGGTAAGTGACCGACACCGGGGTTATGTATCGTCGATAGACAGACACACGTGCCTCTGCCGCTGTGTAGATCAAAGGCGGGACTGTCGAGCGCACGATGCCATCGCCCGCAACAATTGGGCTCGCGACGGCATCTGCGGGTACGGGGGCGATGAATGTGAATGTATTTGCGGTTTTGTACTCGGCCTGATACACAACCCCCCCAAGACGAACGTGTGTCATCGAGGTTGTGCCATAGTGTGCAGCAGTACTGATAGTTCCGACACCACCAGCGATGCCTATCGTCGCGGGGACGACGGTGTAGTCTGCAAAGAGAACCATGTGACTGTTAGCCAGTGGGCGGACAGCAAGTGTGTGGTTGGTTGGCACCGCTGTGACCTGGAATACGTGTACAAAGTTGGTGTTCAGCTCGACGAGTTCGAGTCCGTCTCCCACTTCAAATGGCACGCGAGCTCCTCTTCCATTTGCCTCGATGCTTTCTGTGTAGAGAATCGTACTGGTGATGTCGACGATCCCGCCTGTGTATGTCGTGGCCGCACCTATGCCACCAACCCCCCAAACACTGCTGATTCCGTAGTTAGCAAGAAAACTTGGATAACTCACGGGCAGCAGTCTTGCACTGGCAGCTGGTGTGATCACAGCTAGCGACCGTGCCAGCGGTACGCGGTCGAACGTCAGGTCTCTGTCGTGTGCATGAGGCAGACCCAATGGCAGTTGGATGGGGACGTTCTCCAGAAATTGCTGCCCTGCGCCACTCAGATCTTTCCATTTGATTTCAATGCGAAGTCCAGACATGAGCATTGAAGGGAGGAGACGGCCATAGTTGAAGGGAGGAGCAAGCAGGTACATGGGGATCGTGAATTTTTTTCTGTAGTGTTCCGAGTATTGTTTTGAGTATGCATTCCCTGCCGCGTCAAGTGCCTGTGTAACATCATTGCTGGTCCCGATGTAAGAGCCAAATCCCATTGCATCGCCCATGGTTTTCATGTAGTCAGAACCGAAGATCCAGGGGAGAATCATATTGTTCATTGCTCCAAAGTCTTGCACCCGCGAGATTTCATCGCCGGATCGGGTTGTCACTACCACCGACTCGATTAAGTTTGCAATCGAGCCATGTTCCCCGAAGTACAAGGCCTGGAACCAGAAACGTTTCCAGGGGTCATTGGGAGTGCCAGTCTTCAGGTCGTCGAGTTCGAGGTTGAACGATAAGAATGATCGACGCGGGTCGATGTAGTGAGCTCCCGAGTTAAGAACTGCGATCGCGGTCTGAGTACTCGAATATTCCGGATTTTGAAAATACTGAATCGTATGAGTGCGCGAAGTCGCAACACTCATATCTGGTTCCAGTTTGTATTGGAGGTCGTTAACCTGAAGCATGCCCATTCTTGAAGAAGCATCTCCGTCGTTTGCGCCGTTACTGCCACCGCCTTGCGATGCCATAGTCTCGAAATTGAAACGGAGAATTGTATTGATGAGAACAGAAAAAATACAACAACTTCTTCTCGCGACTTTATGATCCAATCAGCACTCCTGATGATAGTTTGTTTTTGCTCTGTTGGTAGTTCTTAAAGGCAGTGGCGACAAGGCCGATTTGGTTGGCGTATCCGTCCGTCCGGGCTTTTTTGTAGTACTCCGGCAGTTCGGCCCGCTCCGTGTCTTGCAGCATTGCCTCTTCCCATTTCTCACTCGGGTTGTCAGAGCCCTGTGCAACTGCGGTGAATTGGTTCAGCACTCGGTGTGGATGTCTCCGTCTCCATCCTTGGCGAATAACCAGCTGTTTGTGTTGGCCGAGTGCTTGTCGTTGCCAGGGAGTTAGGTCTGTACTTACATCTCTCCCGGCGTCTGCGTTCATGTTGCTTTGTCCCCCAAGAACTTTACCCATAAGCTCGTTTTCGAGGGCCTTTACTGACCCACTCGCCGAAGCAACGCGTTTGTTCATCTTGTTCGCCGGCATTACGGGCCTTGTAGTACGATATAAGCGTCTTCAGGTTCTTCGCCGTGCCCTCATCATCAGCAGAAAAAGTAGAAGGTTCCGATTTCGATTTCTTGGTCGATCTTTCAGGGGCCTTTGTCTCATCATCGTCTTCGAGGCGGGTAAGATGGATGAAGTCGGATAAGTTGCGTCTAAAACGGTATTTCCAAGGGACCTTCATGCATATGGTGAGGAAGTTAAACGAACCTTTCGTTGCTTCGTTTATTATCGCACGGAATTCCTTCTTTGTATATTGCGGAGGCGCGAATTCGTCTACAATAATCTCGACCTCGTTTGCGCTCCCAGCAAAAAAGAAGATAAAGCTTGCTTGAAGACGAGCAATCTTGGGCACTTTCGTGAAGTGTTGTGTGCAGACGAACGTTGTTCCGTTGATGTGCCGCACAAGGTAAAACATGCGCTTAAACTCCATAGTGTTCATGAACGATGTCTCGCCTATAAAATCGTCGAAGATCACAGCGATTTTCTCGACTGTGTGTGCGTTTCCGCCCCCTTCGAGTTTTTTCATTTGCGCTTTCTGTATCACCTCGAGTAACTCAGGAGCTTCTTTGAAGTCTGTGTAAACGTGATTCTTCGGTATGCCCAGGCTTCTCTGCACATCGTCCGCTCCTGCGGTGGGGGAAAATATGAACACCTTGTCGAACCACCCCGCGGGCTTTGCGTCGCACTTCCCATAAAAGCGGGGGTCTGTCATGAGATTCGTTAGTAGCGTGGTTTTACCAGAACCACTCTTCCCGGAGATCACAATACAGCTGTTGATAGGCGGAATGATCATTTCTTCGCGCTTTGCGAGTTCGGGTTGTTCTATTTTATCTTTGCTTGTTTCGATGTGGTGAATTTCAAGGTCCACGTCTGTGATTTTTTGGATGACCACATCTGGCATGTTCGATGTCCCTTGCTGTTCCTGTTCTGTTTCTCGTTCTTGTTTTCTAACTAAGACGCCTTTCCGGGGCGCCTTGACTGGTTTCGCTTTGCCCATTGTACCAGATTGTGATAAAAGACACAAAATGTAAATGTGTTTATTTCATACACAATAATTCACGCAAGAGCAATGGTGGTGATGGTGCCTCCCGTGCCCATCCATTTCAATGCGCCGTTGTCGCAGTAAAGCACCCCGCCCCCGACAGGTGGGATGAGCGGGGGGCCGGCTGCGTTGCCAATCCCTATGACCCTATCCCCGCCAGCCCAGTCTGTGTCGGTGGCGCTGCAAAGGGACACACTGTTGCGGGAATACAGATATTCGGTACGCGCCGACAGTCCAAGTGCGATCCTGTTGGCGGATATGGGACCAGACGTATCGATCGAGTTTACGGAATTGAGCTCCAAAGTAGTAATCGAGTCTGCGTTCATAAAACCAACACCGTAGACGTTCTTCTCGTTCATGTCCAGGTGTCCAGACATCGTGCCTCCAGACTTCAGGAGAATGTCGGCGGTGGCTATATTAGAATCTTCCACCAAGTTACCACCGGTGCCACTGAAAGTGGGTATGTTCCCACTCACACTTCCACCCGAATGGAGCACCACGTCGTCGATCGCCACGTCGGAATCCTCGAGAACCTTGCCACTTGAGTCTGCGAAAGTGGTAATATTTCCAGCTTTTGCCTCGGCGGGTCCACTGGCGGCACCTGCAACCACCAGGGACTCGCCCTCGCTGTTCTTGATGTCTTCTGATATCACCGATACGGCGTGCACACTTTTGAATCGCTTTGTCGGACTTCCGAGGTCGACGGCATTGTCTTCAGATGGAACAGGTTCAAATGTCCCATTTGGCCTCCAGTTCGGACCAGTTGCGGTCCAATTGATCGACCAAGAGCCCATAGAGAGGAGAAAGATGAAACAACCGAGCTCCAAGTTGACGGTCGACGCATAAAAAATTAACCCATCGCAGGCGCCCTGTACATTTCTTCGTATGCATATCTCCCGGGGAAGGTCGGTCCGCCATCCTGGGCCATGCGAGGGTGTACTTTGGCAGGCGCCCTGAGTGCGTCGTATGTCTTCCGGAATTCCATGGCCTGGAGTTGATACCCAGCGGGCATTTTGACTGGTTGCCATGGAGCAGAATTCATTACTATAGGCTCAAAGACACTCTCTCTGTCGCGCGGCAATCCTCTATCGCTGACGGCGCGCAAGAATCCAACGTCGTCACCGAGGACGTTTGTGCTGCCATTGCCGATTCGGCGTTCGACGACGGCCGCGAGCATGTCGTCGTGAATGTTATCTCTGTACATCCGCTTCCTGTTCACTCTGCTGATGCTGCTCTTCCACTCGGGTGGCATTCTGTCAGGGCCGTCCACTGGCCCAATGTCCTGGCGAGGTTCCGACAAGGGCTCTGCCATTGTCAGTTTCTCCTCTCGCTCTTCTTCCATCAGAAACATCTTATTCTGCATGCCAAGACCCCACCCCGGCAAGACAGTACTAAACGAATCGAACATGATGTCACTTAGGATTTGTTCTCGTTTGGTAGGGATCACGTCTCGTGCATCAGCTTGGCCATAGAGTGGCCGCAGGGTGTCTGTCGCGCTGTCCATAGACTGCTTCGCGTCTACAATCTGATCTCCGCGGTCAGGGTCGATACGCCGAACTTTGCCCGTGGTTGGGTCCAGAGTTGGTTGATTGACGATGTCCCCTTTCATCAGCCCTCTGTTTCCAAGGTATGGTTCCTGTGGCATAGCTTCTTTCCCGGGTCGCATCGCGTCTCTACTGAGAAGCGCCTTGCCGTACTTCAGGCGCTCGGTTTCGTCCCGCGGGTGCGCTTGCTCCCATGGCTCATCGTCCAGGTTTACTCTGTTGATCGTGTTCTGGTTGCGCGGGTCGGTGAAGGGCGCCCTTTTCGTGGCTGTGGTTGTCGATGTTCGATCGACTGCAGACGACGCCGTGGAGTCGATAGAAAGTCGGGGTATGGAGCGGGGGGTGGAAGACGCAGACGACACAGACGACCTGGGAGACGACGGGGGAGACGGCGGGGAAGAAGACGAAGACGAGGACGCCGTAGAAGGGTGGAACAGCTGTTTCTTGGGGTGGACAGACGCGGGAGTGTCTGGTGTACCCCCTGTGTACACTGGTGTCCCAAAGCTAGACCCCGACCCGGGCGGCGTTTTAAACTCGGGAGGGATGAGCAGAGTAGAAGACGAAGAAGACGAAGAAGACGAAGAAGACGAAGAAGACGAAGAAGACGAAGAAGACGAAGACGAAGAAGACGAAGAAGACGAAGACGAAGAAGACGAAGAAGACGAAGAAGAAGAGCCAGCGACCTTGCCAGTGCCCACCTTCGCCGGAGTGCGAGTTGCGAGGTCGTTGTTGTATGCGGATGTCAGCGACATTTTTGCAGTTGATTTTCGCTTTTCGTCGATTGCTGCAAGTCTCCTCCGCACCTCTTGCTGTGTTGCTGGGTTCTCTGGCTCCTTGATGACCTTTGACAGCCATGTGCCAATCTGGCGTTCGCTTTTCCCAGATGCGCCAATAAAATCATCGAGGAACGTGTCGTCGACAACCGTCTTCTTTAGAACCCCCGGACTCTGCGTCCGGAAATACGCATCCAGTGCTTTTCGTGCCTTACGTCTGAATTCCGGGTCCAATGCAGGAGCTGACATCGAGGCGAGAGGCGACAGAAACGTGTATTTATTATCACAAAAAAAGTAACTCGTCTACGCATCGCGGGCACGGGAAGCCTTGGGTTTGTCTTCGGTCCGTAAAAGAGCCGCCTTGCGCGCACGAACGTCTTCGCTCATCGCAAGCAACAAGTCGGGTCTTTTGGATTCAGGAATAGGAAGCATCATGAAAGCGACATATTCGTCTTCGTTGGCAAACCAGCGCCCATACGTGGGCCTGTTGGCATCCAGTACGCCGTTGAACTGGTGTGGAGTCTCCACTGGCAAGACATTCGCCAGATGTGCAGGGATCGGACGTATGGCGCCCCCTTTTTCGTCTGCCTCGTCGCCCGAGCTATTGTCTACGAATCTCGGCTCGGCCTGACACCTCTGGAGCTTGGCAATTGGTTGATCTGGAAGTGATTCCTCCATGGGATAAAATTGCGCGGTGTGGGCGTATCAACACAAATTATTACATGATGGCAACAAGCGGGCGGATGCGCGATGATGCCATTGGCTTGACGACAAGCGGCGCTGGTTTGTCGTTGGCCTGGGGCTTGTCCTTGATGATGGGGGCTTGTGGATTTGTGGCATTCGCAGCATTTACTTCTTCGACCGGCACTTGCTCTGGCTGCTCGACTTCTGCACCGGACGACCCGTAGTCTTCGTTGTTGATCATTGTGCCAATATTCACCCTCGTTGTGTGTTCGTCGTCTCCGATTCCCACGAGAAATGCATTCTCCGACAGCGACGCGTTTGCCTCGCGTGGTATCTCTGTGTGTTCACCAGACGGCACCACTGCACAACAAACACCCGGGTTCACACTTGGGTCGTACGTTACATGCGAGGCGGCGTCTGACATGTAATGATCACTGGGCGTGTGTTCCATGTAACGAGACGGCCCTGTTACCCCTCCAGGTGCTCGCTGTTGTGTTGATGGATGATGCATCGTTGCCGACTCTGACGCCATTGGCGTTCGAACTTGGCCACCTCGGCCGGCGCGGTGTGCGCTGTGCACCTCTGGGTGTGGGACCGTGAGAGTCGTATTCTTGGAGTTTACGTGCGTGAGCGTGGGACTGTCGTCTTCTAGTCTACGATGTGCAAATTGGCGATCGACTGCAGTCCCTTCCCATCGCGATCTCTCGGGAATTGACACCGGTTCACTCCGGAGGTTGAAACTGGGATCGCCGTAATAATGAACATCCTCGCCATAACCATACACCGCACTTCCGTCGAGAGGTTCGATGCCGTTGATCGCCACATTTTCACGTTCGAACGCAGCCACGAAGTCCTCCATGTCCTTCAGTCGCTCCGCCTCTTGTTCGTATCGCTGGGCGATTGCGAAAGGTGTGAGTTTGCCGAGCAAACCTTCTCTCTCGGCACGGTTGATCCAGTTTTGGTCGCGCTCTGCGTAAGATTGGTTGATCCCCTGTGCATACTGAATCCCACCAAGGTACCGTTTGTACTTCTCGAAGCCATCAGCAGAATACCAGTCAAGCATCTCCTTTTCGGTTTTCATCCCTTCTGCGTTCGGGCGCGACCATGAATATGGCACCTCCGTCCAGCCATCTTTCATGCCCGATGTAGCATACTCGAATGCCTGTTCGTACACAGAGTTCTCGGCTCCCCCTGATCGATCTTTGGCGCGGACTTTCATAGGCCCACGAGCACCCTTGGCATACCAGGCACCGGTCTCGTTCCGGAGCAATGATGGATCGATGCCCGCACGCCTTGCGAGTATATCCAGGGCGCGATACGACGCGCGCGGGCCTTCCACGTTGGCTTGGTCTGCCCACTTTGCGTATTTGGTGACAAGAGTGCCTGCCATCTTTGCGAGTGCGGGGGTGTCGATGTCTCCCACCTTCGGCAGAGCGTCGAGGAAGCCCTGAGAATCTTTCTCCGCCTGATCCCATCTAGCATTGCGTGTGATGTCGGCTAGCTCCCACTGCTGCTCTTGTGTCATATTGTCGGGATCAATCCCCGGGCGCGCAGCTAGATACTCGGCTTTTACTTTCCCGTAGATGGTGCGATCACTTCCTTGGGACTGTTTAATAGAGTCAATGGCGGATTTCGCAATCGAGTATGCACCATACGCCTTCTCCAGGGCAGGCTGTACTTGATCATCGCGCGTCGGCTGTTTCGCGCCCACGTGCGCGGTCGCGCGATCTGCTTTCTCTTGTAGACGCATGTACTCGGGATCATCGGCTGCTCTCCACGGTCTCTTTGCTTCTACGGGTTTATTCCTCTTGATGCGATCAGCGGCGAGATCCTCGTATCGTCTTTTTAGAACCTTGTCGGTTATAGCATCGGGCATATCTACTCGTAACACCGAGATTGCCAAAGTACACAAGCGTCCATAAAAACTACAAAGTCAATTCTTTATTGTGAAAGCGATACAACGTGTCACTGGAAATGCCCATTTTCTTGAGATTTGCTACGGTAGGAGAGACGCCCACGCGAACAAGCAGTTCTTCTGCCTGGGACACCTGCAATTTCTTCATGCGTTCTGTTCTCCACCGCTTCTTGTGTCGGGGGACCATCACGCCGCCAACCTCGACCAGGACGCCCTTTTCTCGAAACAGGAGTTGCTTGGCAATCAGTGCTTTGGCCTCTGCAGTTGGCGGCTTGCTCACATCATCAATAACGCGGACCGCCTCGTAAAAGCGAGAGTTGTCGCGCTGTTTGTGTGTAAGAGCATGTGAGACAATCGCGGCGACAGTGGACACCTCCCCAGGAACTCTGGGCTCTTGAAGGCCGCACATGTGAGCATAGACCGCCCTGCTGAAGTGAGTTCCTATTCTGTGTTCTTTGGGCGTGGATTCGGGGGTTATGTACGGCTCGGCCGTACACCAGTAGAACGCATCTTTGGTTGCATTTTCAAGGCGGCGACCGAACATAGCACCAATCTGCGCGCGCGTCAAATGGGCAACATCGCCGATTTGAAGGCGCATGTCGCGAAGGGTCCGCAGCCAGTCGTCTACGTGTACCCCGCACGTGAGATATTTTTCGAAATTGGTGCCCCACGCAGCATCTTCTTTTCCGTCCTCGTCCTCCTCGGGATCATACTGTCGTTGCTTGCTAATTCCGTTTTGAACAAGAACGTCGGTTATCCTTGCCCCATTCTCTAATAAACCAGGGATAGACGTGAATGTCGATACTCGCGAATCGAGCAGTTCAATCTTGCGACACCCCGAGGTCAGTTGTAACCAAACGAAAGCTTTCTCGAAAGACATTGCATCAAAACTCTCCCGATTCTCTAACTCGCGCACCACGCCTACAACCTGGGACTCTGTGAGTGAAATGGGCATCGCACTTCTTGCGGCGACGCTTGCGGCTTGCTTGGCAATGGCACGCGTCTTTTCTTCGGCAGTCATCACAGGACACACCCAGCGGATGAACACTTTCGCTAACAACTCCAAGTGGTTGGTGATTCTATGAGTAGCATTGGGCCCCCCTCGCCCCTGGATTGCCGCTTTGATACACATGCGTATTCGAGTCTTGCAGTGTTCGGGATTTTTGTATGTGGCCAGTATGTCTTTTACCACGCGACGGCATTTGTTTTTGTTCTGCCCCAGGCGCCATGGGTATTCATTGGCGGATCCCTCCCAGACATACATCCCATCCTCGACAAGGTCGCGAATACGAGCCAGCTTGTCGTTCAGCGTCTCGCGTTTCTTACGCTCTCTCTCAGCGGGCTCCCATCCAGGTTCCGTCAATCGCCGACGTCCCATTGCAAACAGAATTGTTTATATTGTCATAAAATGTATGTATGGTTATTTTGAAAAAGTGTGTATTTTGAGAGTTTGAATTGTAGAGAGTTTGGCTCAGGCTGTCTACAACCCGAACTGCCGGGCTGGTGTGTAATTAGGGCGAGGGGTCGGCCCAGAGCTGGTCGATTCCTCGAGCCAAGTCGTCCGCTTGTTGTTCACAGCACTCCTCACAGAATGTCTCCCATGGCACCACACAGAATTTGAAACCACAACACCCCTTGCATGTGAAAACGTACACTGGGTCCTGATCCGGGGCGACGTCCAGTATCCCAGGTTCATCACGACTGATGGGGAACACGGGATCTTCTTCTGATGGCAATTTGATCTCTGGCAGATCTACATCTTTGACGTCCACGTCCACGGTCTGCTGTTGTTCGGGGGCGCCATACTGGCGACAGTAATTACACACGGTGTCGACACAGCGAGCCATGCCAATGAATATTCCACACCAGCGACAAAGGGTCGCGACTTTGGTCAAGGGCGATGGCTTAGGTGTGTCGGGTGTTTTAGTCGGTATTGCACAAGAAGCACACCAGCGACCCTGCCATTCAGCTTTAATCATGAAAATGCCACAGCGTTCACACGTTGTCTGATACTGAGGTTCTTGCATGGCCAAAGAGCAGATAGTGACTATGACGAGCATAAAAAGTACATTTATTAGTTCATTCTTCTTCGGTTGCAATCAAAGGCACCACCTTGTTTTCCTGGTGTCGATGAGGCAAAGAGCACGAAACACAGAACCCTTCGCGCGCCACGTGCACTGCGGTATACATCGACTGACATCCGCATGCTTGCACAAACCCGGGAGCGGGAGGTGTGTGTGGTATATGATCAGGCGAGTGTGATCGGTTGACTTTCCAGTGCATCTTATTGAACTCTTTGATTTCAACCCTCGTCGTACCACCATCTCGTATCTGATCCCCCGTCATCCAGGCGCGATACAAATTCGGGTGTTTTGCTTTTAGTTCTTCTTGGCGTGCTACAATAGCACGGGATGCTTGTGGTCGAACACCTGACATTTTGTCTTTGTTGGTTGTGAGCAGCAGCATAAAAAGTTGGGGTTGTTAGTAACCCTAATTAGTAACCCTAATTAGTAACCCTAATTAGTAACCCTAATTAGTAACCCTGAGCTAGGGTTAGCTAGGGTTAGCTAGGGTTAGCTAGGGTTAGCTAGGGTTAGCTAGGGTTAGCGACCGAGCTTTCCGGCCCCGGCGAAATAACTCTAGGGTTAGGGTTACTGCGTTATTG
>Ga0247810_10000910_pt1 | contig 22475 bp, 22 predicted proteins | sample UWRJL119311C1_FD_179918 | JGI IMG/M metagenome (GOLD analysis project Ga0247810, IMG submission 179918) | Plant litter microbial communities from Arlington Agricultural Research Station in Wisconsin, United States - UWRJ-L119-311C-1 | ecosystem: Environmental > Terrestrial > Plant litter >... | reverse complement strand
TCGATGACGGCGGCCGTCTCATCCTGCAGGCCCTGGAGCACGACGCCCGTCGCGATGCCCGAGACCGCGTCGAGAGCGGTGTAGAAGGCGACGAAGACCACCGAGAACGCGCGCGACGCCCAGGCGAGCGGCGTGCGATCGCCCCGCAGTGACACCCACAGGGCGACGGCGAGCAGCGGGAACAACGGCACGAGCAGCAGGTGCATCGTCGTCCACCACTCGGCCGTGCCGAGGTTGAGCCGGGGCGGGTGCGTCACGCCGATCGCGGCGAGCACGAGCGGCGGGAGGACGACGGCGAGGAGGGGGAGCACGCGGGTACGGGTCACCCGCACGATCTTCGCACAAGGGGTGGTTTACACAGGGGGAAAGGCGTGGGCTGGTCACAACGAAAGGGAAGAACCATGAAGGCAGTGACCTGGCAAGGCCGTCGTTCCATCAGCGTCGACGAGGTTCCCGACCCCGGAATCGTCGACCCGACCGACGCGATCATCGAGGTGAGCTCGGCCGCGATCTGTGGCTCCGATCTGCACCTCTACGAACTTCTCGGGCCGTTCCTCGACAAGGGGGACGTGCTCGGCCACGAGACGATGGGCACGGTCGTGGAGACCGGCAGCGCCGTGACGCGACTCAAGGTCGGCGACCGGGTCGTGATCCCCTTCACCATCGCCTGTGGCGAGTGCTTCATGTGTCAGCACGGCCTGCAGAGCCAGTGCGAGACGACGCAGGTGCGCGAGCACGACAGCGGTGCGTCCCTCTACGGATACACCAAGCTCTACGGGCAGGTGCCCGGCGGGCAGGCGCAGTTCCTCCGGGTCAAGCGGGCCGATGCCAACGCGATCGTCGTCGGCGACGATCTGCCCGACCATCGCTACCTCTTCCTCAGCGACATCCTGCCGACTGCCTGGCAGGGGGTCGAGTACGCGGGCGTGGAGCCGGGCGGTTCGATCGCCGTCATGGGCCTCGGGCCGGTCGGCCAGTTCGTGGCGCGTATCGCCCGGCATCGCGGATACGAGGTACTCGCGGTCGACCCCGTCTTCGAGCGTCGCCGCATGGCCGAGCGCCACGGCATCGAGACCTATGACCTCAGTGACACGATCGTGGCCGAGCTGAAGGAGCGCACCCTCGGTCGCGGCCCGGACGCCGTCATCGACGCGGTCGGGCTCGAGGCACACGGCAATCCGGTCGCCGGGGCGATCCAGTCGGCGGCGGGCCTCCTGCCCGACCCGATCGCGCAGGCCGCCCTCAAGACGGTCGGCATCGACCGACTCACCGCCCTCCACAACTCCATCGATCTGGTGCGCCGCGGCGGAACCGTCTCACTCAGCGGTGTCTACGCGGGGGAGGCCGACCCGATGCCGATGATGACGCTCTTCGACAAGCAGGTCACGCTGCGCATGGGGCAGTGCAACGTCGCCCGCTGGATCGACGATCTCCTTCCGCTCGTCGAGGACGCGTCGGACCCCCTCGGCGTGGACGACCTCGTCACGCACTCGGTGCCGATCGACAAGGCGGCGGAGATGTACGAGACCTTCCAGAAGAAGGAGGACGGCTGCATCAAGGTGGTGCTCAAGCCGGCCCTCTGACCTGTGTGCCTGCTCCGTGGCTCCTGACAGTCGCATCCGATCCGAGCCGGTTCCCGGTTTGGATCGGTGGGATGGGGGAATGACAGACACGGACCGTAACCCCGAGGTCGACCCCACCGAGGGCGAACTCCCCGCCGACCCCGACCTCACCCCCGGCGAGGACACGGAGCAGGAGCAGAAGGAGCACCGCTACGTACCCGCCGAGGGTGGCGGACAGCTTCCCTGATCGACCCATCACCACCTAAGGAGAAGAACATGGCACGCATCGCAGTCCTCGCAGGAATCGCGGTCGCCGGCGCAGCCGTCGCGGCCTTCGTGAACCGCGACAAGCTTCCCGCCCTGCGCGACAAGGCACTCGGAGTGCTCGACCAGCCGAAGGTGCACGAGATCATCTCGAAGGCCGACGCTTTCGTCTCCGATAAGGCGCCCGGCATCCGCAATGCCCTGAGCAAGTCATGACCGACAACGCGAGCTTCTTCGCCGGGCAGGCGGCCGGGCCGACGCCGGCCCTGCCGCTTCCCGGTGAGGACCTGACCGACGCCCCCACGGCGGAGCCGACGGACGAGCCCGCCGAGGTGGACGAGGAGGACGCAAATGACCGATAAGGATGCACAGGGCCACGGGATCCCCGCAGACGCGGAGGAGCCCGGGTACGAGCAGCTCGGCGAAGAGGGCAATGCCTTCCAGCCGGAAGAGTCCTCGCAGGACCCCGTCGAGGAGTCCGAGGCCGACAGGGAGGACCGTCATGCCTGACCGCGACATCGACCCCGTGAACCCGCCGCTGCCCGGTGGGCAGGGTCCGACCGACGGTGAGCACGCCGAAGGAGAGAACCCACCGCCGGAAGAGACGGACTCCGACTACACGGAGTAAACGCTAGAACGCGGGGACGTCGATCTTCTCGGTCGTCGACCCGGCGAAGGCGCGCCGCAGCGCCTCGCGGATGTGAAGCGCCTCGGCATCGACCACGGTCGTGAACCCGAGGCGCTTCGCCTCTGCCGTCCTCTGTTTCGCACTGGACACCGACCGGATCTCCCCGGCCAGGCTGATCTCGCCGACCGCCGCCTGCGTCACCGGGAATGCCTTGTCGCGGGCCGCGCTCGCGATCGCCAGAGCGATGGCGAGGTCGGCGCCGGGCTCGGTGAGACGGATGCCGCCCACCGTCGAGACGTAGACGTCGTGGTCGGACAGGACCAGGCCCGCACGCCGCTCGAGGACCGCCAGCAGCATGGCGACCCGGGATCCGTCGACGCCGTTCACCACCCGACGTGGCATCGGGGCCTGCGTCTTCACGACGAGTGCCTGCACCTCGACCGGCAGGGCGCGCCGCCCCTCGATGGCGATGGTGACGCACGTCCCGCTCGCGGGCTGGCGGCTGTTGCTGATGAACAGGCCCGACGGGTCGGCGACCTGCGCGATGCCGTCGCCGGCCATCTCGAAACAGCCCACCTCGTCCGTCGGTCCGAAGCGGTTCTTCATCGCCCGCACGAAGCGCAGCCCGGTCTGCCGGTCGCCCTCGAAGTGGAGCACGACGTCGACGAGGTGCTCGAGGAGACGCGGCCCGGCGATCGAACCGTCCTTGGTGACGTGGCCGACGAGGAGGACGGGAAGGGCGCGGTCCTTGGCGACGCGGATGAGGGTGGAGGCGACCTCGCGCACCTGCGACGGCCCGCCCGCGAGCCCGTCGGAGAGGGAGGAGGCGACCGTCTGCACGGAGTCGACGATGAGGAGCTGCGGCTTCACCGCGTCGACCTGGCCGAGGATCGTCGCGAGGTCGGTCTCGGCGGCGAGAAAGAGCTGGGGTTGCAGCGCGCCCGTGCGCTCGGCGCGCATCCGCACCTGGTTGACCGACTCCTCCGCGCTCACGTAGAGGACGCGCTGGCCGGTCTGGGCGGCACGGGACGCCACCTCGAGCAGGAGGGTCGACTTGCCGACGCCCGGCTCGCCGCTCAGCAGGATCGCGGCGCCCGGCACCACGCCGCCGCCGAGCACGCGGTCGAACTCGCCGATGCCGCTGGGGCGGTGGGAGACGTCATCGCCGATGATCTCGGTGATCGAGCGGGCGGTGCGCGCCTCGCCGATGCGGGCCGCGGTCACCTTCGCGGTGGGGGTGCCGCTCGTGACGTCCTCGACGGTGTTCCACTGCTGACACTCACCGCACTGGCCGACCCACTTGGGGCTTGTCCACCCGCACTCGGTGCAGCGGAAGGTGCTCGTGACGCGGGCCATGCGTCCACTGTAGGTGCGGCCTCCGACGCCCCCTCATGACTCGCCCATCCGGCACAGTGGCGGGCGCCTCGGACTGTGCCGGATGGGCAACTCACGAGAGGGGTGGGGGGAGTTCCCGCAGGCGGGCGTCGACGGCCGGGAGGAAGGCGGAGGCCCAGACGCGGTACCCGCGGTCGTTCGGGTGGAACAGGTCGCCCGCGAACTGTGTCGTCACGCCCCACATCCCCTGCCGGCGCATGGCCGCGTGGAGCGGTGCAACGGTGAGCCCGCGCTCCCCGGCGACCCGGCGCAGGATCGTGTTCGCAACCCGCACCTGGCGCTCGGCGGGCAGCGGTCGAAAGCTCGGGAGGTCGGCGACGATCGCGTGCCCCGGCAACGCGGCCACCAACTCCGTCAGCTCCCGTTCGAACCGTGCGGGGTCGAAGCTGTTGATGTCGTTGGCGCCGATGGAGACGGTGACGAGATCCGGGGACAGCTTGCGCAGGGCGGGCAGTTCCTTCTCGATCGCGACCCGCAGTGTCGCGCCGGAGACGCCGAGGTTGACGACCCGCACGGTCCGGCCCGTGGAGCGGACATGCTGGGCGACCCGGCCGACGTAGCTGCGCCCCGGCGAGCTGGCGCCGATGCCCTGCGCGGCCGAGTCGCCGATCGCGACGTAGAGGAGGTCGCCGGTCTTCGTGCGCTGGGACTTCCACCAGTCGGAGTGCACCGGGATGGCGTCGGTCAGGCGCACGAACCAGTGGCTGCGCCGGCGCATGAGCCAGCGTGCCCAGAGCGCGACCGCGGCGGCGGCACCGATGCCCGCGATGATCCAGCCCATGCGTTCACGCTAGTCGAGCCGGTCTCGCTGAGCGGGTCGAGCCTGTCGAGACCGGTCTCGTGGAGGTCTCGACACGCTCGATCCGCTGTCGCCCTCAGCGGATCGGGGCCGCGGGACGGGTGGTCCTCCGTCTCGTGGGGGATGTGCGGCGGAGAGGCATCGGGGAGGGTGGAGGTATGAGCACGGCCGTCGTCCACGTCACAGGGTTGGTGAAGACGTACGACGCTCGCGACGTCGTCGCCGGCATCGATCTCGAACTGGAGCGCGGGGAGATCCTCGGGCTGCTCGGCCCGAACGGCGCCGGCAAGACGACCACCATCGAGTGCATCGTCGGGTTGCGGCGCCCGACATCCGGAACCGTGCGGGTGTTCGGCGTGGACCCCGCCGCCGACCGCGACACCATCACCCGGCGCGTGGCCGTCCAGCCGCAGGCGGCCGCCCTGTTCGACCACCTCACGGTGGAGGAGACGGTGCGGCTGTTCGCGTCGTTCCACGACGACCCGCGCGCCGTCGCCGAGGTGCTCGCGGTCGTCGACCTGGTCGCAGATGCCGACCGGCGCATCAAGCACCTGTCCGGTGGCCAGCACCGTCGGGTCCTTCTCGCCGTCGCCCTCGTCGGCCGCCCCGAGATCCTCGTCCTCGACGAGCCGTCGGCGGGGCTCGACCCTGCTTCGCGTCGCCTGCTCTGGGACGCGATCGAGGCAGCGCGTGCCGAGGGCGCCTCGGTGATCCTCTCCACCCACCAGATGGACGAGGCGACGACCGTCTGCGACCGGGTCGCCATCATCGTCGCGGGTCGGGTGGCGGCGCTCGGGCGCCCGGACGAACTCGTGCGCGCCCGTAGCGCCGACAGCACGGTCGCCTTCACCGTGCCGGTGGGAACGGAACACGCCGCGCTCCTGGCCCACGGCGACGCAAGGATCGACGCGCAGGCCGACGGCCTGCGCGTCACCATCCCGACGAGCGAGCCCGACGACCTGCTGCGGGCGGTGACCTTCGATCCGGCGCTGAAGGCACGGGAGTTCGCGATCGTGCGCGGGTCGCTCGAGGACCTGTTCCTCGAGCTCGCGGGCGGGGACGCATCGTGAGTGCCTTCGCCGAACTGAGCGCGAGCAGCGCCCGCCAGCTCGTCCGCAACCCGAAGCTGATCTTCTCGCTCGCCTTCTCCTTCGGTTTCATCCTGCTGCTCTGCATCGGGCTCGACGCGGTGCTGCCTGTGCCCTTCCTCGAACTGAACCTCGGCATGATCCTGGCCCTCGGCCTCCTCAGCATCGCCTTCATGGGCACGACGGTGCCGCTCGTGGCGATGCGCGAGCACGGCACGCTCCGGCTGTTCGGGACGACGCCGGTCAGCCGGCTGTCGTTCATCGTCGCGCAGGTCCCGGTGCGCTTCGCGATCGGTCTCGCGGAGGCCGTCGTGGTGCTACTGATCGCGCTCCTGTTCGGACTCGACCCGCTCGGAGCCCTGCGCTTCGCGGTCACGGTCGTCGTCGGGCTCGCGCTGTTCTTCTCCCTCGGCTTCCTGTTCGCGGCGCGCGCCCGCAACTCCGAGCTCGCCACGCAGCTGACCGGTCTCCTACCGGTCATCGTGCTGGCGACGTCCGGGACGGCCTTCCCGATCGAGGTCTATCCGGAGGTCGTGCAGGTCGCCTTCCAGGTGCTGCCGACGACGTGGTTCATGCAGGCCGTCAACGCGGACCTGACCGGGGCGGCGACCTTCCTGCCCGAGCCCCTGCTCTGGTTGATGATGGCGGCGGTCGCGGTGGTCGTCGCGCTGGTGGCGGCGCGGATGTTCCGCTGGGACGCGGGCGAGGCGTGAGTCCCCTCCCCGCGAGTTGCCACTTTCCGTCGCTTCTCGCGCTGGACGGGCTCATCGGGCGACCGGAACTGGTAACTCGCGGGATGTATTAGACTCTCTCCCGGTACCGTGTCCGAGCGGCCGAAGGTGCAACTCTCGAAAAGTTGTGTGGGTCTAAAGCCCACCGTGGGTTCAAATCCCACCGGTACCGCCAGAAAAGCCCCGCGATTCACGGAATCCGGGGCTTTTTGCTTGAGTCGTGTCGACTCCTGACGACACCGTGTGGGCGATCGCCTGCCGTGCGCATGAACCTCAAGCAGCATCTGCGACACTGGAGCAACCGTCGCCTCGCGAGGAGTTCCCCTGTTGCCCACCAAGCCAGCGCTGCTGAGCGTCGCACAGCTCCTCGCGCGAGGAGACCGGTGCGTCGTCGTCGAGGGAGAGCTCGGATCCGGCAAGACGCGCCTGCTCACCGGACTGGATTCCGACGGATTCACCGTGCTGTCGGCCGAGCTCGACGACGGCGACGAGGCACTCCCGTTCTCCGCCGTCGATCTCCTGTTGGCGAGCCTTCCCGGAGCTCCCGCTCGCACGACCGACGACGAGTCGGTCGTCGCGCGCGGCCTCGTCGAGGCGGCGGAGTCGCTCGGCCCCGTCGTCGTCATCATCGATGGCGACCAGTGGACCGATCGAGCCAGCAACCGCACTCTGTTCCACGCGTTGCGACTGCTTCGACGACACCCGATCGTGGTGGTGTTGACCACGCGTGACCGCTCGCGGGGTCTGGCCGAGCGGATTCCGGATGCCGAGATGATCCGCCTCGAGCCGCTCGACCGGAACGGAGTCCGTCGGCTCGCGCGTCTGCGCGGGGTCGAGCTCGGACCGGGCGCCGCGGAGGACCTGGCTCTTCGCTGCGACGGCAATCCGCTCTCGGTGATCGCCGTCCTCGATGCCGTTGCGGCCTCGCCCGGGGGAGCGGTGCCGGATCGCGTGCCCGAGCCGCCTCGGCTCCGCCGCGCGATCGATGAACTGCTGGAGCGACTCGGCCCCGAGGCCCGACGCACCGCCGAGGTGCTCGCGGTCGCCGACGGCCCGGTGCCCGGGGAGGTGGTCACTCGGGTCGTGGAGCGGCTCGGCGCGGTGCCCTCCCTCGATCGACTGCTCAAGGCCGGCCTGCTCGAACCCGCCATCGGCGAGCCCTCGACGCCGGTGCGACTGCGCTCGGAGCGCCTTCGGGCGGGCGTCGTGGACCGCCTCGACGGCCAGATGTCCCGCCGGCTGAGCGCCGAGATGGCGATGGAGACGACCGGATCGACCGCGTTGCGGCATCGACTCGCGTCAAGCCGGTCGACCGACGACGACCTGGCGGCCGAGATCGCCGCTCACGCTCAGGATGCCCAACGTCAGGGCGCATTCGGGCACGCGACCGAGCTGTGGTTGCGAGCCGCGTCGGCGCGCACGCGCAAGGCCGATGCCGACGACGACGTGTTGAGGGCGGGGGTCGCCACGTGGCTTTCGGGAGACGCGGTGCGCGCCTCGACGTTGGGCGCGCGGATCGAGGTCGTCGCCCCCTCGCGCCAGCGCGAGCTGGTCATCGCGGCACTCGGCTTCCTCACCGGCGACTTCGACGACGCCTGGGCGCGTCTCCCGGCGGTCGATCCCGGATCGGTGCTGGACGCGCTCGTCCGCGCCGCGTTCGACTGGCGGATCGGACAGTTCGCGGAGGGGCATGACACGCTCCGCCGTGTGACCCCGCAGGCACTCCGCGAGGAACCCCTGCTCGCGACGCAGTTGCACGAGCGGTTGGCGTATCTCACGTGGTTCGTCCATGGGGGTCGAGAAGCCCTGGACGCCCTCGCCGACCTGCCGGTGACGACCGGCGCCCGCTTGATCCGTGGCGAGGTGCTGCTGTTCACCGGCGACCCGCTGGCGGCTCGCACTGAGCTGATGCTCGCCGTGGGAGCCGCGCGCGCGGCCGACGCCGGACCGGATATGCAGGAGGCGCTCGCTCACGCGGCGATCGCCGAGTTCCAGCTCGGACGTTGGTCGGATGCACGTGCCCACGCCCTCGCGGCGATCGAGTTCGAGGCGTCGACCGGTAATCACAACCAGGCAGCGCTCGCCCACGCCGTCCTCGCGATGATCGCCGCGGCATGCGGCAATCGCGACGAGGCGATGGCCCGCTCCCGCGCTGCCGACGATGCGGCGTCGCGCTGGTGGGTGCCGCAGACGCTCGGCATGGCGGCCCTCGCCCGCGCCGCCGTCGCTTCGGCCTTCGACGACCACGACGGCGTGCTCGCGGCGACGGCGATCTTCACCGGCAGTCTCCTCGAGGAGCAGGCCGGTCGGTCCGGCTACGCCTGGTGGCGGCCGCTCGAGGTGCGAGCGCTGGTGGGCGTCGGTCGGCTCGACGACGCCCGGCGCGTGCTCGATCGCATCGAATCCGAGTCCTCGGCGCCGGTGTTCGGTGGGCCGGGGGACCTCCGGGCCCTCGTCGTGGACGCTTCGGGGGACGCCGCCGAGGCCCTCCAGCTGGTGCGGGATGCCGTGGCCGACTGGCCGCATCCCGTCGCGCCCGCCGCTCTCGCGGCCGCACATCGGCTCGAGGCACGGTTGTGCCAGGTGCTCGGAGACCGAGCCGGACACGACGCCGCCACCGCGATGGCGAGGTCCATCGAGCGCCGTCTCGGCATACCGGCGGAGCGACGTGACCTCTCCGATCCGTTCGCGGTCCTCAGCAGCCGGGAGGCCGACGTCGCCCGGCTTGCCGCACGCGGTCGCACCAATCGCGAGATCGCCCAGGAGCTGTTCGTCACCGTCAAGACCGTCGAGTTCCACATGGCCCGGCTGCTGGCCAAGCTCGGGCTGACGAGTCGGCGCGGCCTGCGCGATCTCGGCTGAGCGACGCTCCCGGCCGGTCAGGCGCCGCGTCGGCGACGCAGCAGGCTCCCCCCGAGCAGGAAGGCGAGGATCGCCGCGAACAGCATTGCCGAGGCCGAGGCGGGGCCGGACACGGCGAGGGCTCCGGTGCCGGGTGCCGCGTCGACCCGCACGGGGAGTGTCACCGTCACCGGGCTCTGGCCGGGGACGGTCAACGTGACGACGACTTCGTGGTCGCCCGCAGACGTGCTCGACGGGACCAGCGCGTCCAGACGTGCCCGCCCGTCCGGACCGATGCCGGCGGAGCCCAGCGCCACGGGAGTGGAATGGAGCTCGGCCGAGATGGTGGCGTCGCGGGGCAGAGCCTCGTCGGTGATCGTGAACGCCTGACCGACGGTCAGCGTGGCGATCTCCCGACCTGCCGAGTCCCGCACGGTCGGCTGGAAGAGGAAGGGCGTGAGCGCGATCGACGCCGACTCGCCCTCTCCCGCTGCGGTGAGTGCCCGGACGGAGACCTCGACCTCGAGACCGTTCGTCAGGCCGTCGAACCGTGCCGACGTCTCCGTCACCGTCCGCGTCTCCACCACTTGGCCGCCGCGGAGCAGCTCGATGAGATAGCCGGTCACCGGAGTGCCTCCGGCGGACGCGGGCGGCGACCACCACACCTCCAGAGCGCGATCCGCGGAGGAGCCCCCCAGGGTCTGCGGCGGCGTGGCGAGGCCGACGGGCGTGGCGATGACGGCGAGCGAGGACGCGTCCCCGAGAGGATTCGACGCCGTCACCGTCACGGCGTAGGCGGTGCCATTGGACAGCCCGGTCAGGCTCTGCTGGACGGCTCCCGCATCGGCCGTGAACACGCGCTTGGTCGAGCCGGCACTCGCGACGATCGTGTAGGTCGGAGACGGTGACCCGGTCGATCCTGTCCAGCGCACGATGAGTTCCCCGTCCGCCTCGTCGATGTCGAGGATCGCCGGAGCGCTTGGCGCGACGCCGGACATCGCAGCCGACGCGGTCGACCACGGACCCCAGCCCGCGGCGTTCTCCGCCCGGACGGTCACCGACAGCTCCTCACCGTCGTCGAGCCCGGTAATCAGGGCTTCCCGGGCGGCCGGGTCGTCGATGCTCACGTCCTGAATCATGGACGTCGTCGACACGCGCACCTCCCAGCGGAGCACAGATGAGCCGCCGTCGGATCCAGCCGTCCAGGCGACCTGTAGTGCGCCCGCGGAGGGTGTCGCAGAGTCGACGACCGGCGCCGACGGCGTCGTGTAGGCGGCTGCGGCGCCGCTGACGCGCGCCCCCGCGCCGGCGCCGGTGACCGCCCACACCGACACCGTCGAGAGCACCCCCGGCAGGGCGGCGATGGTGACCGACCTGCCGTCGGTGACGGAGACCTCCCGTGGTTCGGCACCCGGTGACTCGATGCGCGCCTGGTAGTGCTCCACGGGGAGGCCCCCGAGGTCCGTAGGCGGGCTCCAGGAGACCACGAGCTCTTCGGCGGCGGGTTCGACGAACAGGTCGAGCGGCGCGGTTGCCGTGACATGCGGGGAGTCGGTGCGGACGGAGGACCATTCACCCGGTCGTCCGGCGACATCCTGGGCGCGCACCTGCCACTCGATATCGACCCCGGGATCCAGCCCGGTGAGGGTGGTCGAGGTGAGCGAATCGGCTTCGACCTCGGTCCAGGCCGAAGCGCCCTTCTCGCGGTACCGCACGTGCGCCGACGCGATCTCGGCGCCGTTCTCGACCCCGTCGACACTCCAGGACAGGGCGAGCGTGCCGTTTCCCGGCGTCGCGCTCAGCGAGTGCGGAGCGTTGGCGGTTCCGACCGGGACCACGCTCACCCAGTCGCTCCACGGGCCCCAGCCGTACTCGTTCTGCTGGCGAGCATGCACCTGGTATTCGGTGCCGTTCTGCAGGAACTTCACGGGAGGTGTGGTCACCCATGCCGCTGTCGTGCCCGCGACGCGCATCGAGTACTCGGTGGCGCTGATGGTACCTCCGTTGGGCGACGACGTCAGGGAGGCGACGCTGAACGATTGCGCCCCGGCTTCGAGGACGAGTCCCGGTGCGCCAGGCGTGTCGACGTAGTGCAGGGGGAGCACCTGCCCGAACACCTCACCCATCGCGTTCGCGGATCGCACCTGATACTCGTAGCGATGGCCTGGCGTCGCTCCCTCGTCCACGTACCAGAAGGAGGACGCGTCGGGCGAGTATCCATCCGGGATGTAGTCGTGGGTGGCGATCTCGACCGGCGCCGATCCCGCGGTCGTGTCGCTCCGCCACACGCTATAGGTGGGCTGGTAGCTGCCGAAGGGGTTGTCGCGGGGCACCTGCCAGGAGACCTCGACCCCGCGCTGCGACAGGACCTGCACCGCGGAGGTAGGAACGAAGGGCAGCTCCCCTGCCTGGAGCGACTTCCCGGCGGACCACGCGCCGGCGTCGCCTGATCCGTCGAACGCTCGCACCTGGAACGTGCGTGCCTCCCGCGGAGCGGCGGTGAACCGGAGCGTCGTCTCCGTGGTCGACTGGGATTGCGACGGATCGGACCCCCACGTCACTTCGTAGCTCGTGGCCCGGGGTGCCGCATCCCACCGCACGACGAAGTCCCCGCCCTCCAAAGCGACGGTCACGTTGGTCGGTACCGGGGGCGCCGACTCGACGATCGTGCTGAACGCGAAAGGACTCGCCAGCGGGGTCCAGGTGGGCTGGGTGCTCGACGTCCCCTGCAGCCCGGCCTGGCCGGTCGTCGAGGTCGACATGAGAGCATTCGCGACCGACCCGAGCGTGACCGTGGCGACGTAGCGCTCGCCGCTCCGCACAGCCAGCGGTGTGCTCAGCCGGGCCGTCGTGCCGACTCGGGCACTGACACTCGCGAGCACCGGCCCGGTCGGCTTGCCGTCGGCGTCGGCCGCATAGACCCGGTGCGGCACCGAGGGCGAGTACGTCCCGGCGAAGGCGACGGCGACAAGCTTCCCGTCCACACCGACGGTGAACGGTTGACCCAGCTGGCTCGAGAAACGGCCCTGACCCTGCGCCGGCTGGTTCACGTCGATGACCTCTACGGCCTCCGCAGGCGTCGGTGCCGCGAGCACCGTCGTGATCGCGATCACGAACGCGACTATTCCGCCCAGCCATCTCCGCGCCCTCGTCGGCATCGTCGTCTGCACAGTGTCCCCAGCTCATCCGTGGGTGCCGAACGGCACTCCCAGTCAACGGTAGGGAGGCGGAGACTCCCGCCGACTAGGGTCGAACCCGAGTTCTGGGCGGGACGTGGGGTTCTCTAGAGGCGGGAACCAGGCCGGGCGCCTGCAGCCGTCATCTGCTCCGACAACGACCACAGTCGCGCCGCGAGATGCGGGTCCTGTGCCTGCTTCGACCGGCCGATGACCTCGGCCCCGCCCCGCATGTGCATCATGCGCCGCGGGCCGACGAACGTGCCGCCGGGGAGATCGCTGGAGGCCGCAAGCAGAGACGGCAGCGCCCCGTCCTCCGGCTCCTGGCCGAGGATCGGGACGAGCCGGTCCCAGAGGTTGGGACGCTGACCGGACGGTCGGTCGTAGATGGCCGTCTTGACCAGCCCGGGGTGCGCGGCCAGCGCGCGGACGTTGGACCCCGACGCGAGCAATCGTCTGTCGAGTTCGAAGGTGAACAGCAGGTTGGCGAGCTTGGAATCCGCGTACGCCCGACCCGCTCGATACGGACGCCTGTGCCAGTCGGGGTCGTCCAGGTCGAGCCGCGCCATCCGCTCCGCCTGTGAGGCGACGGTGACCACCCGGTCGGTGATCTGCGGCAGGAGCAGCGTCGTCAGGAGGAAGTGCCCCAGATGATTCGTCCCGAACTGGAGTTCGTGGCCGTCAGCGGTCCGCTGCAGGCTCTTGGACTCGACCCCGGCGTTGTTGACGAGGACCGAGATCGGCTCGTCGATGCCGCCGGCGAACGCTTCCACCGTCTCCAACCGGGCGAGGTCGAGTGCTCGCACACGGTGGGTCCCCGGAGCGCCGGGGAGGGTCGAGGCCGCGGCGCGCCCCTTCTCCTCGTTCCGCGCCGCGAGGATGATGCGCGATCCCGTCCTCGCCAACGCGACCGCCGTCGCCCGCCCAATGCCGCTCGTGCCGCCGGTGATGATCACGGTTCCGTCGGTCGGTGCGCGACCTGTCCTGATGTCGTCCATGACCCCAATGTAGACAGTGACAACATTGTTGTCAACGTCTACTCTGAACGCATGAGCGAGCGGGCGCATTCCTATCACCACGGGTCCTTGCGCGAGGAACTGGTGAGGGAGGGTCGCGAGCTCTTAATCGCGGAAGGGCAGCAAGCGGTCACTGTGCGAGAACTCGCACGCCGTATCGGCGTGAGTCACGCCGCGCCCCTGCGTCATTTCCGTGATCGGGACGCGATCCTCGACGCGATCGCGGCTGATGGCTTCGACGAGTTGCGGGGTCACCTGGAGGCCGCACGCGGGCCCGGAGACCTTGAGCCGCGGCTCACCGCGTATGTCCGGGCCCACGTCCGCTTCGCCCAGCGGAACGGGCACCTCATGCAGCTGATGTTCGCGGCCCCCGCCGAGGGTGCGCGGGTCGAACGCGACTCCGAGACACAGTCCTCCGCACAGCGTTTCTTCGTGCTGGGAGCGGAACTGCTCGGTGAACCCGATCCCGCTGTGATGGGACCACTGCCGTTCCTGCTCGCGGCGACGACCGAGGGGATCAGCGCGTTGGCGGCTAGCGGTCGGATCCCATCGGATCGGATGGACGATGTGATCGTCGCGGCCGTTCGGATGCTCATGCCGCAGATCGAACACCAGCTCGGCGAGACGGGGCCTATGAGCGACGCAGATGCTTGATCCGGACCCAGGCCCGTCCGACGCGCGGGTCGGGGGTGCAGCCCAAGCACGACGAGGTCTCCCGCTCAGTGGAAAAATGGGAACGTGCGAGACCGTTGGGTGTCACGGGGAGCGCTCATATCGACGACGACTTTGCGCACGCTTCCGGTGAAGGCCATCGGGATGCGGACCATCTGCGGGCTGGCTATACCCGCTACTGGGCAGATGCCGGCCTTGACGTCGCGGCAGACGAGCTCGTATACGCCATTCGATTCGTCCTCAGCGGTCGTTGAGGTCAGCACGAACCGGTGTGCGCGTTTGCCTCGCCCTCCGGGCAGAGCTCCACCCCGCCCCCGACCGCACGGAAGTTCCGTTCGCGCGTCTGGCCAGCGACTCTCGGACGACTCCCATCAAGCTGGCCGCCCTTACCGAAGACGGTTCCCCCGTGGAGGTGCGGATGCTCATCGGCCCAGCGACGACGCTCTCGGCCATCACGATCGACGTGTCCTTCGACGAACCCGACAACGCCCTGTTCGTGGCCGAAGCGAACCGGATCCGGCAGATCGGCCACCTAGAACCGGTGGCCGGCTTGGAAGGCGAAGAGCTTCACTTCCTCGACTTCGACGAGCAGCTCATCCAAGCCACTCGCGGTTCAGGCGTGGGCTCTTGCTGCCGGAGAACTCGAATACAAGAGGGATCGAGGGATGCATCCAATGCGCGACCCGGCCGCTTCCTTCGTCGACACGCATTCCGGCGATCATTGCCCGAATCGAGCCGGGTCCACCGGTTGCTGCGCCACGGGTAGCTTCTCCACGACGAGGAGGTATGAGTCGGTGACGAGTTCGCCGATGAGCGTCGCGTCCAGCTCCTCGGCGGCACGCACCGTGATCCAGTGCCTCTTGTTCATGTGGTAGCCGGGGGTGATGCTCGCAAAGGTCCGCTGGTACCGAACGCTGTCCTCCGGGGCACTCTTGAGCGTCACCACCTGCTCCCCAGCCAGTTCGGTGAGGAGCATGAACACCTTCCCCCGCACCTTGTAGACGTCCCATTCGTCGCCGAAGGGGTGGGTGAGCTCTGCTCCGGGAAGCTCGGCGGCGCGAGCGGTGGCGAGCGCCTGGATGTCCGTGCCCGGCATCGTTCCTCCGTCATGTCTGCGAGACCCCAGAAGGCTATCGCCCAGGGCCGACGTGCCCACCGGTGCTGGGAGGATGGGGAGGTGAGTGATCAGCGCCGCCCCGATGTCACCACCGTCGACCTCATCGGCGGCCCGGAACCCCTCACCCATACCCTGCATCCCTCCGACGGCCGCTGGCCGGCCTTGTTCGAGGAACACCGCCGGCGCATCCTGGGCGCGCTGGACGGCGTCGACATCGAACACATCGGCTCCACCTCCGTCCCCGGCCTGGCGGCCAAACCGATCATCGACATCGTGGTCGCCGTCCCCGACATCACGGCCGAGGAGGACTATCTCGATCAGTTACTCGCGGCCGGCTACGAGCTGCGGGTGCGTGAGCCCGGCCACCGCCTCGTCCGCACGCCGGCGCGCGACGTGCACGTGCACATCTACCAGCGAGGGGTCGCGGCGATCGACGAGTACCTGCTGCTGCGCGATCACCTGCGCAGCGACGCGGGCGATCGCGCACTCTACGAAGGCACCAAGAGGTCGCTGATGAGTCGGGAGTGGGACGACATGAACGCCTACGCGGACGCGAAGACCCAGGTCATCACCGCAATCAAGCAGCGAGCCGCCCAAGCCCGACACCTGTCGGATAGCGCGTAAACTTGGCCGCGCTGCCATCTCCGCTCCCCGCGCCGACGCGCAGACAACCTGATCGATGATCCGGGCGTCGCTCGGAGGAGGAAGTGCACCATGAAGGCCCTGCAGTATCGCGAGATCGGCTCCCGCCCCGAACTGGTCGAGATCGAGAAGCCCAACCCCGGCCCGTCGGAGGTGCTGCTGCGGGTGACCGCGGCCGGCGCCTGCCACTCGGACGAGTTCATCATGGGTGCGACGGCCGAGCAGTACTACTTCAAGCCGCTGCCCCTGACCCTCGGTCATGAGGTCGCCGGCGTCGTCGAGGCCATCGGCTCGGGCGTGCACGACGTCGAGGTCGGCGAGAGCGTGCTCGTCTACGGGCCCTGGGGCTGTGGTCGCTGCTACATGTGCGCCAAGGGCGAGGAGAACAACTGCGAGAAGGGCATGCGTGCCCCCGGCATCTTCAGCGACGGCGGCATGGCCGAGTACATGATCGTCGACGACGCGCGTCACCTCGTGCCGATCGGCGACCTCGACCCGGTCGCCAACGTCTCCCTCACCGACGCGGCGCTCACCCCCTACCGGGCCATCAAGTCCACCCTCGGTGTGCTCACCCCGGGAACGACCGCCGTCGTGATCGGGTCGGGCGGTCTCGGGCACGTCGCCATCCAGCTGCTCAAGGCGCTGACCCAGTCCACCGTCATCGTGCTCGACGTGGCCGACGACAAGCTCGAGCTGGCGCGCAGTGTGGGGGCCGACCACACCTTCCACTCCGACCTGGACGCCATCGACCCGATCAAGGAGCTGACCCGCGGCCTCGGCGCGGATGCCGTCTTCGACTTCGTGGGCATCCAGCCGACCGCCGACCTGTCTGCCAAGATCGTCCGCGGAGCCGGCCATATCGTCGTCGTGGGCGTCGCCTCGGGCGCCGTGCCGATCGGCCAGACCACGGTGCCGCTCGACGTGACGGGCCGCGCCATCAACTGGGGTTCGCGCACCGAGCTTATGGAGGTCGTCGAGCTCGCCAAGCGCGGAGCCATCGAGATCCACGTGGAGCGCTTCAGCCTCGACGAGGCGACGTCGGCCTACGACAAGCTGCACGCCGGTGAGATCCGCGGCCGGGCGGTCATCGTCCCGTAGTGCGCCCGGGACGGAAGAGGCCCCGAGATCGATGATCCCGGGGCCTCTTCCGTGTCGCATACAGCGAGACGGCGGGCGAGGATGGACCCATGTCACGCATCCTCATCACCGGATCCACCGACGGCCTCGGCCGGGCGACCGCCGCCTCCCTCCTGGCCGCAGGTCATGACGTTATCGTCCACGCGCGCTCCCTCGAGCGGGCCTCGGCGGTCAGCGATCTGACCGAGCGGGGTGCCGGCCTGGTCGTGGCCGATCTCGCCGACCAGCAGGCGGTCATCGCCGCCGCGGACGGGCTCAACGCGGGGCGGCCGATCGACGCCGTCATCCACAATGCCGGAATCATCTCCGGCCCAGGACTTCTGCCGGTGAACGTCGTCGCCCCGTACCTCCTGACCGCGTTGCTGCGCACGCCCACGCGCCACGTCTACCTCAGCAGCAACATGCACCGGGGTGGCTCGGCGACGCTGGACGGCCTCGACTGGGGCGGAGAGCGCGCAACGGCCGACTACTCCGACACCAAGCTGCTCGTCACGACCCTCTCCGCGGCGATCGCCGAGCGTTGGGCGGGCATCCTCGCCAACGCCGTAGACCCGGGGTGGGTGCCGACGAAGATGGGCGGCGCGAGCGCCCCGGACGATTTCGACCTCGGGCACGAGACGCAGGAGCGGCTGGCCACCGACCCAGAACTGGGCATGAGTGGCGGCTACTGGCATCACGGTCGACAGCAGCAGCCGGCTGATGCGGTCGATGATCCCGAGTTCCAGGCGAGGCTGCTGGCCGCGCTCGCGGAGGTTACCGGGGTGGAGCTGTCGACGCGCAGTCGGTGAGGGCCGAGGCCTCTCAGCTCGATTCGCCGACCACCAGCTCGACGAAGGTGTCCGCCTCGCGGAGCACTTCGGGCAGGTCGGCATCCCGGCCGATGAGGTGGCTCGCGATCTCCGTGAACATCCGCGGGAGGTCGAACGCCACGCTGGTGAGGCGCGGGGCGACCAGCTGGCCGACGGCGGTGCGGTCGACACCGACGACGGCCACGTCCTCAGGGACCCGGAGTCCGAGCCGGCGGGCCGCGCCCTGCACGGCGATCGCGACATCGTCGTTATAGCAGCAGAACCCGAGCGGGTCGCCGCCCGCGCTCGCGAGGACCGATGAGAGAGCGTCGACGGCTCCGTCGAGATCAAGGGGCACGGAAACGACGATCGGGTCCGGAGCGCCTGCGGCGAGCGCCTCGTCGATGACTCCCTGACGGCGGGACGGCCCGAAGACGTCGACGCGGTCATCGACGAGCAGCGCGACGGCAAGCCGACGGCCGGACGTCTCCAGGAGGTGTCGCGCCTGGAGCCGGCCGATGTAGTGGTTGGGGTCCTCGACCATCTCGGCGAGGGCGCGCTCGTTCGGGGTCACGCGGATGCCCGCGGCGGCGATGGCGTTGCGCTGCTCCTGCTCGAAGACGCCGAGGTCGAGGACCATCGCCGGGCGCAGGTCGAGGACCGTCGTGAGGGTGGCCGACGTGTCGGTGCCGGCGTAGCGGACGACGACGCTCATGCCGGTGGCGGCTGTCGAGGCCGCGATGCTGTCGACCGCGTCCTGGAGGTGACGACCGAAAGTGACGTTGGGCACGACGACAACGATGAGGTCGCTGAGCCCGGTGACGAGCGACCTGCCGGCGCGGGATGGTCGATAGGAGAGGGTCTCCGCAGCCTGGGCCACGCGGTCACGCGTCTCCTGCGGGAAGCGCTCGTGATTGCCGTTGAGCACCTGGCTCACGGTCGAGCGGGAGACGCCGGCGAGGCGGGCGACATCCCAGCTCGTGATGCGCTTCTCATCCACAGGCATGCGGCAAGTCTGCCACAGCAGTGTCACGTGTCATCAGACATGTTGACACGTGACACTAGGGCGCCCTACCCTCAGTGACACGTGTTACCGGGCATGGATGCCCGCACCCACCAATGACAAGGAAGTCACATGGCAAAGAACCCGACCCGCACCACGGGCGCACAGCAGAGGGCCGCCGTCGCGCTGGCCACCGAGGATTCCACCACCGCGACACTCGCCGCCATCCGCGTCGGGGAGACCCCCTTCGACGAGAGCGGCCAGCGCCTCAAGATCCGCGAGCGACTCGCCTACGGCGTCGGAGACATCGGCGGCAACCTGATCTTCGCGCCCGTCAGTGCCTTCCTGCTCTTCTACCTCACCGACATCGCCGGAATCGGGGCGGCCATTGCGGGCACCCTGCTGCTCCTCGGTCGTGTCCTCGACGGCACGCTCGACCTCATCGTCGGCACCCTCATCGACCGCACGTCGACCCGGTGGGGCAAGGCGCGACCGTGGATCCTGTTCAGCGCCCCCGTGCTGGTCGTCTCCTTCGTCCTGCTCTTCAACGTGCCGGCGAACCTCGACCAGACGGGTAAGGAGATCTACGCGTTCGTCTTCTACTTCCTCTGCCTCGGGATCGGCTTCGTCGGGTCGAACCTCGCGTACCACACGCTCCTCTCGGTCATCACGAGCAACTCGAAGATGCGCGTCTCCCTGACCGTGCTCCGCACCTTCTTCGCGATCTTCACCACCCTCGTGGTCAGCGTGATCACGATCCCGATCATCACGTCGCTCGGCGGCGGGCAGGATGCCTGGACGACCGTGGCCCTCACCTACGGGGCCATCGCCTTCATCACCTTCATCGTGCTGTTCCTCGGCACAAAGGAGCGGGTGAAGTCCACGCTGCCGCCGGAGGAGGGTGCCAAGCTGCCGCTGGGTCGCAAGATCGGGCTGCTCGTGCGCAACCGCTACTTCTTCCTCGCGTTCGCCTTCTTCCTCTTCACCTACCTGCTCACCGGTTCGCAGAGCGTCGGCATCTACTTCGCCAGTGACGTGCTCGGCGACCCGAACCTGTACAGCTTCCTCGGGCTCGTCGGCATCCTTCCCCTGCTCATCGGCATCTGGTTCATGGCACCGATCATCGGCCGGGTCGGCAAGCGCAAGGCGATGCTCGTCGGCATCACGATCTCGATCGTTGGTGCGGTCGTCACCCTCATCGACCCCACCAACGTGCCGCTGCTGCTCACCGGTCTCGTCATCAAGGGGCTCGGGACGATCCCGTCCTCGGCCGCCATGTTCGCCCTCGTCGCCGACGTCGTCGACTACGGGGAGTGGAAGACGGGTGTCCGTCTCGATGGCATGACCTACGCCGCGGCAACGGCCGGGCAGAACTTCGGTGCTGGCCTCGGTGCTGCGTTGGTCGGCTGGGTGCTCGCGGCGGGGGCCTATGACGGCGCCGCCACCGTACAGGTGGAGTCGGCGCTCGCGGCCGAGGTGTTCCTCATGCTGTGGCTGCCGCTCCTCATCTCCGTCGCGCTCGGCGTGATCGTCTTCTTCCTCAACATCGACAAGGACCTCTCGCAGATCCAGCGCGACCTCGCCGCCCGTCGGCACGAGGCGGCTCAGGCGTCGAAGGCATGACGGCGGCGACCGGCGGGGTGCCACTGGGGTGGGGGTTCGTGGGCACGGGAGCCGTCTCCCGCAGCGTCGCGAGCGACCTCGCGCTGGTGGCCCCCGCCCGGTCGATCGCGGTCTGCTCCCGCGATGCCGGGCGAGCCCGCGACTTCGCCGACGAACTCGGCGTGGAGCGTGCATACGACTCGCTCGATGCCTTCCTCGACGACGACGCCGTTGAGATCGTCCACATCGGCACGCCGCACTCCACGCACGCCGACCTCGCGGTCCGCTGTCTGGAGGCCGGCAAGCACGTCCTGGTGGAGAAGCCGATGGGGGTCGACGCCGCCGAGGTCGAGCGCATCGCCACGGCGGCCAGAGCTGCCGGACTGTTTGCGATGGAGGGGATGTGGATGCGCTTCCACCCCTCCTATCGTGCACTGCTCGCCGCAGCGCGTGACGGTGACATCGGTGAGGTCACGAGCGTGCGTGCCACCTTCGGGCTACCCTTCGGCGATCGCGACTCCGGCCGATGGAGCGCGGAGCTCGCCAGCAGCACCCTGCTCGACCAGGGCATCTATCCGGTGACTCTCGCTTGCGACGTCCTCGGCCAGCCGGCCTCGATCGTCGCCGAGATCGACGCGCGCGAGGACGGCGTCGACGTCACCGTGCACGCCACGCTGGGTTTCGCCGAGAGCCGGTTCGCGCACATCGGCGCCTCGATGGTCGGGTATCTCGAGCCCTCCGCCGCGATCAGCGGCACGCGCGGATGGCTCGAGCTGCCCGCGCCGTTCTGGGCGACCGACCGGCTCGTGCGACATGTCGGCGATCTCGGCGCCGCCCTCACGACGCCGCGCACCGACGTCTTCGACCGCGAGGGGCAGGGCTACGTGCCCATGCTCCGCGCGGTCACCGATGCGGTGGCGCGCGGCGACACCGAACACCCCGACCACCCTCTGTCGTCGACCATCGCCATCGCGCGGGTCCTCGACGCCATCCGGGCCGCCGCGTCGGCCGCATCGCAGAACAGAAAGTCGATCCGATGACCACCACACCCTTCACCGACGGTTGGACCGTCCGGGCCGCCGACTCGATCGACTCCGTCGCGGTGACCCTTCCCCACGACGCCATGATCGGCGAGCTGCGGTCCGCTGCCGGTGGCACCGGATCGCACGGCGGGTACTTCCCCGGCGGTCGATATGTCTATGCCAAGAAGTGGACGGCACCCGAGACCGGACGGCACTCCCTCTTCTTCGAGGGCGTCCAGGGTCAGGCGACCATCCGCCTCAACGGCGAGGTCATCGGGGTCTCGACGAGCGTCTACCGCGAGTTCGCCGTCCCGCTCGATGGCGCCGTCGCCGGGTCCGACAACCTCATCGAGGTGGAGGTCGACAACTCCGCCGTCCCCAACAGCCGCTGGTACACGGGCTCGGGCATCTACCGCCGGGTCTGGCTGGAGGAGGTGGCGCCCATCGGCTTCACCCGGGACGGCGTCCGCATCCGTACGGTGTCCGTGGGCGACCCGGCCATCGTCGAGATCGACGTCGAGATCACGGACCCGGAAACGCGCGATGCGCGCGTCGTCGTCCGCCTCGACGATGCGGGTGGAGAAGCGGAGGGCGTGATCGAGAACGGTCGCGCGACGCTGCAGCTGCGTGTGCCCCAACCGCGCCTCTGGTCGGACACCACCCCTCACCTGTACGCGGCGACAGTGGATCTCGTCGTCGGCGGCGAGATGCTCGACGGCCGGGTGCAGCGCGTGGGCCTGCGGACGGTGCAGGTCGACGCGCGCCACGGGCTGCGGATCAACGGCGAGCGCGTGCTCCTCCGGGGGGCGTGCGTGCATCACGACAGCGGCGTCCTCGGTGCCGCGACCTTGCGTGCCTCGGAGTTCCGTCGAGCACGCATCCTCAAGGAGGGCGGTTTCAATGCCATCCGCAGCTCGCACAATCCGCTCTCCCGCGACCTCCTCGATGCCTGCGACGAGCACGGCCTCTACGTGCTCGACGAGCTGACCGAC
>Ga0247810_10000908_pt1 | contig 22668 bp, 21 predicted proteins | sample UWRJL119311C1_FD_179918 | JGI IMG/M metagenome (GOLD analysis project Ga0247810, IMG submission 179918) | Plant litter microbial communities from Arlington Agricultural Research Station in Wisconsin, United States - UWRJ-L119-311C-1 | ecosystem: Environmental > Terrestrial > Plant litter >... | reverse complement strand
GTTTTGCACAAGACATTTTAGTGAATTCGCTAAAACTCAATGCAAGCGAAAAAAGTAAAGAAAACTTTAAATTCACTGACGTAATCAATTTAGGAACTACATCTGTAAAACTTCAGGGTTCGTCAGGAACATGCTGGAGTTATTCTACTAACTCTTTCTTAGAGTCAGAAATGATTCGTTTAGGAAAACAACCAGTAGAATTGTCTCAGATTTACTCTGCAAGAAATGTGTATGTAGAAAAAGGAGTAAATTATGTACGCATGCACGGAGCAGTTACTTTAGGTGATGGTGGGGCTTTGCATGATGTAATAAATATGTATAAAAAATACGGAACTGTACCAAGAGAAGTTTACACAGGATTGAACTACGGAACTGATAAAAATAAATTTGGAGAAATGGCAGCGCTTATAGAAGGTGTTCTAGCGGCTGTGGTTAAAAACCCGAACGGCGAATTAACGCCAAACTGGAAAAAAGCTTACACTGCAGTTATCGATTCGTATTTAGGAACCGTGCCGGAAAACTTTACTTACAAAGGAAAAAACTATACGCCACAAACTTTTGCTAAAGAAGTAGTAGGAATTAATCCTGATGAGTATGTAGAAATTTCATCGTTTACAACCTCTCCGTATTACGAAAAAACAACCATGATGGTACCGGACAACTGGTCATTTGATCAGGTTTATAACGTAAAAGTAAATGACATGACCGATGTTATCGACAATGCTTTGAAAAAAGGATACACTGTAGCTTGGGCAACAGATGTAAGCGAGAAAAGCTTTAGCTGGAAAAATGGTGTAGCTTATGTACCAACAAAGAAATTTGATGACATGACCGCCGAAGAAAAAGCAGACATGTTCAACGGACCAAAAGCTGAGCCGGAAATCACGCCAGAAATGCGTCAGGCTGCGTTTGATAACTACACTACAACAGACGATCACGGAATGCACATTATAGGTATTGCAAAAGATCAAACCGGAAAAGAATATTACATCGTAAAAAATTCATGGGGAGCAACAAACGATTACAAAGGGTATTTGTTTGTAACTAAAAACTTTGTGAAATATAAAACAACTGCTTTGTTATTAAACAAAGGCGGAATTCCAACTGAAATTGCTAAGAAGTTAGGGGTTTAATTGCCTTAGGTTTTTATAATATTGAAAAAGCGCTGCAAGTAATTGCGGCGCTTTTTTGTTTGAGAGATTCTGGTGTTGATTATTAATTTATGATCAGTTTTTTTGTTTCGGTATAATTTTGAGTTTTTATTTTTACAAAATAAATTCCTTTACTAAGTATTTTTAAATCCAAAGTAGTGTTTTCGGAAACATCAAAACCTCCACTTTGAATTTTCGAACCTAAAACATTATATATTTCTATATTTTTTATTTCAGCATTGTTATCAGTAGTAACATATATTCTTTCATTTAGTGAAGCGGGGTTCGGAAAAAGTTTAATATGGCTTTTTTCTAATCTAGAATTATCTTTGTTTGGATTATTCAGGCCAAGTGATCCATCCATTTTTAAAGAATAAAGTTCGGTTCCACTATCTTTTGTATATCCAGTTAGCATTAAATTATTACCGTAATTTGCTAAACTCACAATTCCTTCGTTTTGTTTAAAATTTTCAGAATTACTTACGTTAACTTCAAAATAGTTAGGTGTCGTTGTTCCGTCATTGAAATAATTAATTTTTTTGCTTGACATAACGTTCTTGAGGTAAAACAAATTATTTTGAACGCAAGTACAATTAGTAATGTATTCGAATGCTACTGGGGCTGTTTTTTCAAGTAAGACAGTATTGTTAGCAATTCCATCTGTTCTCCAAATTTCCTTTTCAGTCGAATAAAGATCATTACTTGTAGTGAAATATAAATAGTTGCCACAAGATTTTAGAGATTTAAAATAATTTCCACTTGGTAAATCGTTTTTAAAGATAATTGTACCTGACACTGTACCATCAGACTTTAGTATTGCTTGTCCTTGATCTGTCTGTAAAGTACAATAAAATTCATTGTTGTATACAACACCTTGTACAAATTGATTGTTTTGGGACATCCATTTACCTAATAATTTTGTTCCGTTTTCAGTACCATCTGTTGACCATAAGCTATCATATCCTGATCCGTAATTAGGATTAGCTGTAGTAGTTTTAAAGAAAATTTTTCCATTTATTGAATTTATTATTATTGGCGGATAACTTAAACCACCGGTTGATTGGGGACTGATAATTTTAGTTGTTCCTCCTGGAGTTCCATCTGTTTTCCAAATAGAATATTCATTACCATCAAAACCAGTAAAGTATAAATTGTTACTTAGTACTGCGAAATATTTCTCGTCTGTATTAAGATTGGGATTAAAATAAGGTATATTCGAACCATATATTCCATTTCCTAATCCAGGATTAATGTCTTTAAGCATATAAGTTCCCGCATCAGTTCCATCACTTCTCCATAACTCTTCCCCATGAACTTTATCATCGGCTTTGAAATAAAAGATATTATTAAATTCCGTAAATAATTGATATTGCCCTAAACCACTATCAATTCCGGGAGCTATATCTTTTACTAATTGAGTTCCATTTTCTGTACCATCAGTTTTGTATAATTCAAAACCTGTAAGACCGTCTGTTGTTCTAAAAAAAGCATTTTTACCTGCAACAGAAAAAATAAACTTATAGTCATCAAAATTAATACTATTGTTAACATCTATGTCTTTAAGCATTTTGGTTCCTTCAATTGTGCCGTCGGTTATATATGCTTCTTGTTGGTTTATAGTATTGGAGGCTGCAAAAAGTAATTTACCATTAAAATTAGTGAAATTTTTAGGATTAGAGGATGCATCTTGATTGACACCTTTAATTTGTTTAGTGTTATCTGTTGTGCCGTCAGTTTTCCACAATTCGACGCCGTTTATGCCATTATATCCTGCCTGAAAATAGATGTTATTATTTAATTCTACAAAATCTAATTCATAAGCTGTAGTAGATCGTGTTTCAACGTTTTTCAGGACTTTAGTTCCTAAGGTTGTTCCGTCACTTTTCCATAAACTACTAGAATCATTATTATTTTCTGATGCTGAAAAAATTAAGGAATTAGAAGTTGAAGTAAGTTTGTAAATATAACTGCCAAGTGGTCCTGGCCAAATATCTTTAACTATTTGCGTTCCGTTTTCTGTACCGTCAGTTGTCCATAATTCCTGTCCTGATATTCCATCGTTAGCTGTAAAGAAAACTTTATTATTTAAAGTAACAAATTCAGAGCCAAATAGAGAGCTATATAGTGGTATGGGATTGATGTCTTTTAAGAGAAAGGTGCCTTCTGGAGTTCCATCACTTTTCCATAATTCTATTCCAATACCAGGAGTAGAAGCAGCAAAAACAAAATAAGAATCTGTTGTTGATCCATTTATTTTGTTTGTATTGCTATTATATCCAGGAAATAATTCTTTAAATAATTGTGTCCCATTAGTTGTTCCGTCACTTCTCCATAATTCGTTTCCATTTACACCATTATTTGCAAAAAAGTAAAAATTATTTTTAAAGACAATAAATTTACCTGGTGGATAAATGCTGTTATCCCCTCCTGGAAATATGTCTTTCAACAAAGTTGTACCTTCTGTTGTTCCATCACTTTTCCATAATTCTCTTCCGTTTATTCCGTCGTTAGCTGAAAAGAATATAAAATCATTAAACACAAAAAAGTCTAAAAGATCACTTCCGTTAATTCCATTTCTAACATCTTTTAGAATTTTTGTTCCAGCATTCGTTCCATCGCTGATCCATAGTTCTTGGCCATTAATATTGTCATTTGCACTAAATATAATATTGTTTTTATATGCGATTAGATTAGCTATTGAGCTGCTTCCTGAAGCATTAATATCTTTTACAATATAAGTTCCGTTGCTTGTTCCATCACTCCTCCATAATTCTTGCCCATTTATCCCATCATTGGCAGAGAAATACAAAATTTCATCTATTGCAAAAAAAACAGAATTTTCTATACCACTATATTCTCCCGGATAAATATCTTTGACTATCGTCGCAATATTTGTAACAGGATTAAATGTCCATAATTCTCTTCCTTTAGATTTAGTTTCAGCTGAGAAGAAGATTTTCGTTTTGGTTTTCGTTAAGTTTTTAGGGCCATAACCTTGTCCGGTAAAATTGATTTCAATCAAAGTTGCATCAAAAGTTGAGTCTAACGTTTGAGCTTTTACGAAGGATATAAAAAGAAATAATATAAAGAGTAGTGTTTTTTTCATTTGAGCTTTTTTATTGTAAAAATAAATAGAATTTGTTAGTAGAAATTTATTCTTACTTTTATCATAATTCAATCATACGACGAATTTAAAAAAAAAACATTAAGATATAAGACTTTTATTACTACTAAAAAGGAAGAAGTATAAAGATGTTTTTTTACTGACTATTCCCCATTAGTTGATTTTGAAAAAAATTTTCAAATTTAATGTGACGTAATATAAAATAAGTACCATCTTTCTGATGTAAACAAGAAAATAAGTTTATTTCTCTTTCAACAATTTCTTTCAACATTCGTTTTTTGCCAGCCAAAAGCAAACGCTCATAAGTTCTGTAACTTTATCAAGAGGGTTGAGATTACAGTTGTATGTGTTTCTAGAATTAAAAAATTAAACATAAAATTACGTTTAAACGTTTTTTTACGCTTGTTTGTAGTTTTTATAATACAGCGAAGCTAAATAATAACTATCTTTATATCAGTGTTTTATATTTGCCTGAGTAATGACGCCAAACTATCATGAAAACTTATTGGGTACTTTTTATAGCATTTGTGTTTAATTTTTCTTTTAACTGTTTTGGTCAAAGCAAAGATAATGCTGCCGCCATTACATCAATTGAGAATGCAACCGTGCGTTCTGATAATTCCTCTAAAGAAAATCTGGTAATTGTAGGGTATTATGTAGAGGAAACCATTAATATGACTTTTGGGAAAAGAATTACCAAATACGAAGTTTCAAAATTAGACATGGTTTATACAAATGATCTGGGGCCAAATAACACCAGGGTTGTAACTCCAATATATAGAAAACCCAGAGTAAAAAGAGGTGATATAGCATTACAGTCAAAAGCTGTGGTTGATAATGGTGTTACAAATATTGAGCCCATCAAAGTCGAGGTAATCGCTCCAGCCGAAGATTTAAAATATGTAACCATTGATGTAGTCGACACCTATGCGAAAGTTTTAGATAAAGGCTATAAATCTGTAGAGATGCTTACAAAAGTTGCAGACAGGGCTTATTTTGATGGTGATTTAGCCACGGCGGCTAAATACTACGAAGAGCTTTTTATTATGAAAACAGATTTAGATGCTATGTATTATTATCGTTACGCAGAATCTCTAAAAGGAATCAATCAAATGGGTAAAGCAAATGAAGCAATGCTTTTATTTGAAAGTAAAAATACAAGCAACAATGTAGTAAAACACAATAAATTGGTTAGGAATTAAGCTTTGTTGAAAAGATAAAGTAGATTTTAACTATTCTTGAATTGTGAAGCTGTTTTTGGTTTCTTCTGATCTAAACCTAAAGCTATATTTCTTTCATAAACTTCGACTTGTTTTTTTACTTTGGGCATGACTTTTTTCATTTGTCTTAGTGTTGTATTTACACGTTCTTCTGTATTCGAAATACCGAAAGTTGTATTACCTGCTTTAAAGTCAATAATTTCTATTAATGAAATTTCCAATGCAGTTTCAAGCTTACTTATGGTTTCAAAAGTTAAATTTTGCTGTCCTTTAAGAATCTTGTTTACTTGTTGTGCCGAAACATTCATTTTTTGGGCTAGGTCTTTTTGAGATAATCCTTTTGTCTTTAGAGCCTCTAAAACATTTACAGCTACCATTGCTGATTTATCTAGCCAACTTTTATTGGCTTTATAATTGGAAAATTTTTCTAACCAACCAGAGTGTTCGTTAGAAACTAGCTTTTGGAAATTTTCTAAATTTTTGTTTTTCATTTTTTAAAGAATTAATTCATAGAAACTATCTGCATCATATACTCCTTGTTCCAATAAATAATTTCTACAGTTTTCGATTGTGGCCCTCTCTTTTTGAGTTAATTCATTTTGTGCCATTTTGTGTACAAGCTTTATAGCTCCTCCTGTAATAACATAATGATTGGGCTCAATTTTTATAGCGTATAGTCGTAACCAACGTTGTTTTGATTTTTGTTTAGATAATAATTTTTTCTGATATTCATTATCATCTAAGTTTTGGAATAATTGATCGAGCTGCTTATTCGTGCTTTGTGTTAGCTTAAATAATTTCTCTTGTATCTGTTCGGTCTCTCTTAAAGTTATATTTAGTATCAACACTGAATGTTGTGGAGAAACATTAGAAATTTTATATTCCCTAATTATTTTTTAACGCAGAGAATGCAAAGGTTTTTCGCAAAGTTCACTAAGATTTAAGTAGTGTTTACACAATCAAAGTCCACAAAGCTTTGTGAACTTTGTGTTTTTTCTAAACTTAGTATATTTAAAAAACTTTGCGTTCTCCGTGGTAATTTTTTTCAATATCCACAGGTTTTCGTGTTGATCCTAAGTTTATTTGAGCGAAGAATATAAACAATATACATGAAAGTTAAATTTTAGGCAAAAAAAATACCACTTACGTTTGTAAGTGGTATTTAATAAGCTCCCTCTCTTGGGCTCGACCGACAAGGTCCAACTACAAGCAAAATCAATACTTTAGAGTATTTTACTTTTTTATGTTACCGAATTGTATGCCTTGGGTTAAAATTATATATGGTTATTAAATTAAATAATGTGTTTTTGCAATAAATGAAATTTTAAGTCTATAACATTTAAAATAAATTATGGAATTGGTTTAGAAGTTAGTTTTATCTCTTGTATCATAAACTTTAGTATTAATGCATTTTTAAACTTTTTTTTAAAGTAGATAAAATAAAAGCAGGCATTGCCTGCTTTTAAGTTTTAACTTAAAAAAACTAGCCAACTTGGGAAATATCGTCGTCTGCTTTGTAAACAATCTTCATTATTTCTAAATCAGTCAATGGCCTCAAACGATTTTTCAAATGGTCAGTTTTATAATCAACTAAAAGCTTTCCGTACTTAATACCCCAATTAGTCAAAGAATCTTTAGAAAGTGGGTATTCAGCTTTTACATCTTTCAACAAAATCTGACCATCTTTTCCACTAGGACTAACATCTTCCATCATTGATAAGTCATGTTTTATAAAATGTCTTACTGCATATCTATAAAAACAACTAATATTACTTCCTGCTCCATTCTCTAAACGGACAATACTTTTGGGAACAAATATAACAGGCTTACCATGATAAATTGGTAATTCGCACTCCTTTCGAATCCATTTTAATTGCTCCTTATCAAAAATATCATCCTGTTTAACAGTCGTCATTAATATACCATTCAATCTACATTGTTCTTGGGTGTATTCTATAAGAATAGATTTAACAATCTTTGTGGTAATATCTGAAATCCTATCCGAACTAATATCTTGAATAAATAATTCAACATCCGAAAAATGACTTAAAACTCCACTTTGAACAGCTTTGTTCCTTGTGATTGCATCAATTATTTTTGGCTTTAGCTTACTTGCCACAGAATTACCTGAACCTTTACTAAAAGAATATCCTAAACGAGTTTCGTGAGGTTCTTTTAAACCAGATAAAATAGAGTAGATTTTCTTAACATCCTTAGAACGGACTCTTTTTATAAGCTCTCCCCAAAAAGCTTCAATATAGGGTTGCATTTTTTTTATCTCTAAATCCTCAGATGCCTCAATAAGCCTAGGATCAATAAAAAGCAAATTATCTCTATCTAAAACAATGTCAACAAAATTTAAGTTAGGCTGTTGACTACCTAAGTTGTAATAAATCGATATATTATTCATCGTCGTTATTATATTGGTGATTAAAAAATTTAAAAAAACAATGCCACGAAAACTACTATAAGTAGCTGTTCATAAGGCGTTACGGATGTTTCAAATTTTATCTACGACTGATTTTTTTAAATTAATTACACTTTTTAACATTGTTATTAACAAATAACGTATATATTTGCGCCAGATATCGGGAAAATATCACACATAATCGATGACTAACGACCTAGTTTTGGTTTGAAGTAAGATCGTAAGTCTCAGAACAAAATAAAAAACTAAAAATCCAACAAATCATTAGTTTTTTCTCACAAATATTATGCCAAAATGTCAAATGTGTCATTTTGGCTTTTTTTTATGCATTTTTTTTTACTTGGAAGTCATAATAACTGCATTTGCTTCATGTATAAATGACATAATATATTTTTTTGGCAGAAATAAATCGTTCCTCATTTGTTCCCCAAAATAAAAAAAGCTTTTATAAATATTGTGTTTATAAGGCTTTTTAAGTGTTAAACATGTTTTACCTAGGCTCGCCCAAGTACCCACTATTCGTTTAAAATTAAGCTCTTAGGTATGCAAATATTATTTAGACATCCGAATTGTTTGCCTTATAATTATTGATTTTTATTTTTTAGTTCTTGTCTATTAGATTGTGATTAAGCTTTTCCTTGATTCTTCTTAAATTCTAATAGGTTTTTTCTACTAGCTTGTAAGATATCTTTTTTTGATTCAATTTCAATTTCATCTGGAGTTAAGTTTTCTGCATTTAGATAAGTAGTTGGTTCTGATTTTTTTATTGATTTAATCATGTCGACTTTATTGAATTTTTCCCTTTGATCTATAGCCATATTCTGAAGTATTTTAAATCTTTGATTTTTTGGAGTTTCCATCTTGATCATTTCGGAATTAAGAGATTCTAAATTGGACATAATTAATAAATCTGTGATACTTGAAAAATCACGCATATTTTTACCATTTAGCACATGAGTAGGATTTGCTTCTCTCCATTGCTTTGCTGTGTAACCATATAACGCTACATTTAATAAATCTGCTTCATTTGCATATTCGATGCCTAGTTTAGCAAAAGGTAGGTTGCTTTTTGGTATTATATGTTTTTGAACGGCATCTGTTTGAAGAACATAGTTAACTTTTGTCATTAGTCTCCTAACGTCCCATTCAAGATTTAAACTATTTGATTCTACTTCTTTTAGTCTTTGATATTCTTTAACAATATATAGCTGAAAAACTGGACTTATCCACATTCCAAATTGAAATGCAATATCTTTATGAGCATAAGTCCCTCCTCCTGAGCCAGCTTTAGAAATTATACCTTTTGCATTTGTTGCTTCAATCCATTTTTTAGGAGTCATATTAAAACTATTCAACCCCGCTTCTTTTCTAAAGGTGTCGAATTCGACACCTTTGAAATTTTGATTATACAAAGTTTCCCAAGTACCTAAATATTCTATAGTATTTCTATTTCGCATCCAGTTTCTAATATGGTCATTTCCTTCTTCATTTTTTACCATTTCTGTCAATGAAATATAATCCTCATTACCAACTTTTATAACTGAAATATTATTCCCGTCAACATTTATTATTCTTTTTATCATTATTAGATTGCATTTTATAAGTTAAAGGATTATTTAAGTTTGAAATAAACAACTTATTTCTGCTGAATTGTTAATGTTAAATCAGTAGAAAAGTCTAATCAAAATATACATTTATAGATTTAAAATGATATAGTCCAAATATAGCTCTTTTTCGTAAAATTTAAAAACTTCTAATGGTATTGTTGTGTATTCTAAGATCGATTTTATTATAGGTAGGAGGGTATGTATAAGGAAGTATTTCTTTAAATAGAGATGAGCAATTTAATCACTGATTAGCTTTGTCGTTATTAAATATTTATTTGTCTAAAGTAAGTTATATTGTTTCATTTGGATGTCTAGATTCATAAAATTCGGGATCTAATTGCTTTACTAGTCCTTTCATTAATTTAATTAACTTAGGCTGAGCTTCATTTTCAAATGAACCAATATTGTATGTGTAAAAATCAAGTTTTAAATTAGTTATAAAATCTAAGTAATCTCTTCTTGAGATTTCAAGACTAAAGCTAAGAATATTTAATATCTCATTTGGAAAAATAGGGGCAAAATCTTTGGTCGATATTTTATATCCATCTGTAAATTTGTATGTTGTAAGATATGAATCTTTGCTTTTAATAGTAGCTTGCTTGAAATCTTTAATATTACATGCGATCCTATATTTTTCAGCTATAAAAGTACCTATATTTGAGGCATGTATTTCGATATCAAATTTAAGAAAATCTTGATTTTTACCCTCATCCAAAGTAACTGTAGATTTTTCAATTATAACTTTGCTTCCGTTAACTCTAAAATATGAGTCTCTGACTTCATATTCTTCCATGGGTACAGATTTAAAGTTATGTCGGCGATAATATTTTTTGTCACCATTTATGTGTGGACTATTTAATGACTTTGGAATTTTTACAACATAGATAGTTTTACTAATATTATTATCAAAGCGCACTGGAATAATTAATAAATCATTAATGCCTTGCTGTATATTATTTGTTATTTTGTTTTCAAGCCATTCTTTATTATACTTATTTCCATCAATATAAGTTATTCCAGCTGCAACATGATTTTCTTCACTTATTCCATAAAAAATTAAACCACCATCTGAGTTTGCAAATGCACTAACATCTTTTGAAATTTCTTTTCCATTTTCAGAAGATAATGCCCGGGCATCTTTAAATTCAATATTGATTGATTCCTCAGTGCCTGATGATATTATTTCTAATATATCCTCCTGTGTGAATTCTGTTTTATCTAGTATAGTTGCCATTGTTTTCTTATTTAAATGTATTTATAAAATTTTATAATGATACTGGGTTGATGGCAAACAAAGGAAAACTCTAATTGCATTTTTAAAATTAGAATATTTATGTTTTTGAAATATAAATAACGCTAAATTTAAAGCTTTTAGCGCTATTTGTTAATAATGGATTACTCTTGTATGATTATTTTGAAAAAGCCATTATAATTCCAGTATTATTTAAGGTAATGTTCAAAAATGTAAGATGCTATTATTGCAGATAGAGTAGCCACAATAAAACTTATAAAAATTGATTCTTTTCTTATTTTTTTAATTAGTTTGGAATTTTTGTTTTTAGATTTAACAATTTTACTTCCATTACTTGCAATTTGTGAACCTTTGATATTATTCATTTGTAGATTTATTTATTTGAGAGCCATGTGTTGCTACTTGAGAATTTAATATTGTAATATTTCCTGATTTTTTATTTAACTCAGCGCTTGCATCATCTCTGTCAAGTATATTTATATTAACTCCTTCAAATTCAATTTTTTTCTCTGTACAATTAAACTTAGAAAGATTTTGAGCTGAGTATACAATTAGATTATTGGAACCTTTTGTTTCTTTACAAATTTTAACAAATTTAGTTTCAATACATTTGATATTGCTGACGTCAATATCAACTTTTTCGAAAGGACTTTGTGAATAAGACATTAGTTCCAGCCATATTTTAATTATGTCAGCATTTTGAGGTATAGATTTATAGATAGAAATTATTTCGCTATTTCTGTCTTTAGTTATTTTGAAAGTATTAGTTCTATTAGTAAAAACAAATAATATGTTTGAAAAGTAATTTTGTTCTTCTTTGTCAATTGTTTTTAAAAAGTCGGGAGAAATTGTATACGTTGACATATTTAATTTTGATTTTTTAGAAATTCTACAGTATCATCATATAAATCACCTCCATAAAAATCAACAGGCCATTCAAAAAAACCTTTTTCTTCAATTGTTAAAACATTAACAACTGCTCCACTACCATTTAATTGAGGATCAATTAAACAAATTGCAACTTGTGATGGATGTATTTTGCCTTCCGAAATTCTTCTCCTAAGTCTTTTTAATATATATTCACTATGAGTTTCAATTATTAATTTTTTGCCAGTTGAATTTTTTATTATGTCAATAAATAAATCTGCTAAATCTGCTTGGATTTTAGGATGTAAGTGTATTTCAGGTTGTTCTATAATTGTTGTACTATTGTCAACAGAAAGAAATCCTTGAATAATCACTGGCAAGACTTGAGAAATACCAAAGCCTACATCTGTAATATCTAAATCAAGTTCGTTTTGTTTTACTTTTAAATGATGTATTACCTCTTTAAATTCTTCAACATTAACTTGGATTCCAAATTTTTTAAACCAATTATTAACTTTTAGCTTAATTTTTGAGTCATCCTTTATAACCTCTGCAATTGCATCACCATCTAAAGTATCAAGAGTTAAATTTAATTTGGCCTTGTCTAACATGTAATATCTTTTTGGATGGGCTCGAAGAGGACTAACATAATTTATTGATTCTTCGATGAATTCTTTTTTTATTTCATTTTGAAAATGTCTAAAAATTTTTATTAATGTCGAAGAAATTATTGTTTGGTTGTCTTCTTTGATATCGATGTCCTCATCATTAAAGGAATTAAATATGGTATTTCTAGGGTCAAAAAACTTTAAAACTTGATCGACATCATTTTTTTCAAATTTTATTATATCAGATGTTAAAAATGTATCACCTATCTCGTCAATATATAATTTGACTATAATTTTATTATTATGACTTAGTTCAATTAGTTTTGTAGAAAGTATCCCGTCTTGATGACTTAGTTCAAAATTAATGTCAAATAATTCACTTTTTATTAATTTTGATAATGAGTCAAGAAATTTATAATTAGCAAGTAATTGTTTTTTTGTGTTTCTATTGATTGCTGCCGGGATTTTAAATATATTCCTGTGATTTAACATTATGTCAATCTGCTGAATATATTGCTTTTGAGTTTTTTCTTTTGTTGAAATTTCTAAAATTGCATCAATATAATCTTCAAAATCTTGACTATTGTCAATTGTTTTATTTTTTATTGATTGAAATCCTTTGATGGGAATAAAATGGGGTAAATCTGAAAATATTCTTTTGTAATTTTTGAACAAATAATCTTTAAGGTATTCTTTTAAGTTACTACTTTTTATTTCGAACCCGAATTTCAAAGGTAGATCCGTTTTTTTATTTCTAAATAAATTAATTGAATCTCCTAGATTTACATATCCTCCATACAATTTTAATGGAGATTTATAGGATTTTAACCCAGCTTTTCCAGTTTGTTGAAGCATCAACATTAGTTGAATTATAGAGCTTTTCCCAACACTATTTGCACCTAATAAAATAGTTATAGGTTTTAATGGAATTTTAGCTTTTTCAAAAGCCTTGTAGTTTTGAATGTTTATATTTTGAATCATAAATTATTGCTTAGTTTTATAATCTATATTCAATAGATTTATTAAATTGTAAATAGAACATTTTAAATAAAATATAAAACACGTATAAATACCTGTTTTTTAATTAAACAGAATATTTTATTATTTGATAAGTAAATGTAAAGAAAGGTCTTTAGTTAAAATTACGGTTTTCCGTAATAGTATTTAATAAAAATAAAATAGTAGAAATTTTTTAATAGAAAAAAAGACGGTTATACACCGTCTTTCATTTTAAATAAATTTCCAGAAAAATCCGCCACTATTATTTCGTTCCCCTCTACAGCATCTGGAAATGCATGTTTTTGATATTCCTGATTTTGTACTAGCTTCAGCAACAGAGCTATATTGAGCTATTGTTTTTCCATCGATAGTGCATTGTAAAACTTGCTTTTTGCGTCTATCTCGCACTATCTTAAATGTAGTGTTTTGCGAATATGACCAATAACTTCCCTTCCATTTTTTTGCAGTTATACAAGCATTAGAAATCCTTTTTTTATCATAACCTAATTTAGATTCAACCTCATTGAGACACTCAAAGGATGCAATTAGAATTCCATCTTCATTAAACTGATAAACAGTTTTCTTAAATCCTCCACCGGAATCAGAATTATAACCTTGTTCTTTACTGTTGTATTTCAAAATGTATTCTTTTTCCTTTTCAGCTAATTCATTCGACGAGTTAGCCGTATCAATTTGCTCCCAAGTAAAAGCATCTACTCCATAAGTTCCAATTGCTTCTTGAAAATAACTGCCAACTTTTTTTCGAGATTTTTGAAGGTGGTCTACTTTTCTTTCTTTAATAGACTTAGTTGTAGCTCCAATATAAACTTCTTGGGTTTCTTGATTTGTAACTTTATATATTGTTTTCATCCTGATTTTCAATTTTAGCATTACCACTTACTTTTTCACTTAATTTAAATCCATATTTATCAGCTGTTTTATTGGACTTAAGCTCTAGGCCATTTTCATCAGCATAAGTCCTCACCCATCTAGATAGTTTATTTGAAGTGATACCTTCCAAATGGGGATGTCTTTCTTTAAAAATTTCCAGAAAGTCCTTTTTGTCAATCCAAATTCCAGTTTCTAAAAGTCCATTAGAGGTAAAATCATAGAATTCAGGAGAAGTTAATTGAATTAACTTGTTCGTCTTTTTTCGTAAAGATTTAGCTTCAATAAGACCTTCATTTAAAAATAATTGTAAACATTCAAGCATGAAATAATCAAACTTAATCCATTCATTTTTATCCCATTCATCAAATAATAAATTTCCATATTCATGTTTTGGTGTCCAAGTGTCGGAAAAATATTCAGACACCTCAAACTCGCATCTCCTTCTCCTATCGGAGCTACCACCTGGGCCCTTAATTGGTTGATTGGAAGTTATCATTATTTTAGGAGCATCCTCACTTGACAATACACATTCATCTTTTCCTTTTTGTTCTATTACTATTCCTGAAGTCGTCATAGAATAGATTAATTCCAAGGAAAACTTATTATCGACATCATCATAATTTATAATATCAGAAGTGTGTTTAATTCTTTGATTACTAAACCTCGAATCTTTTTTTATGTTTTTTCCATCGATGAGTACAGTTTCTACACATTTTGACAATGCTTTATATATTAAGCTCTTTCCAGTTCCTCCATTAGTTTCTCCACCTTCTGAAGCATTTTCATCTACTAAAATAATTCCTTTAACAATACTAGGATTGTTGTATCTATGTAATAAGTATCCAATAGCAGTTTTGAGAGCTTTAAATCTTTCAGGGTTGTCTTTGGATAGTTTGTAGCAAAAATCTTCAAATTGGCCACCGTTAAGTGGAGTTGCGTCAAAATCTCTGTTAATGATACGGTTTTTCCATATTTGATGAGTTAGTTGACTGTAAGGAATACAATCCAATTTTGAATTGGTTATTTTGACAGCTGTATTCTTAAAATAAAAGTAGGCGCTGTCTTTTGTGTCTTTATCGTTAATCCAATTTACTTTAGGCAAGAATGCCTGTCTGCTTTTGTTTAAATAATTGCCAGATCCCTCTATAAAGCGATCTAGTACGTCAATTTTTCCGATAGACTTTAGATGATCACTAATGAAACGTAACATGCTTTCTTCGCTTGCATCGCTAATTATGTTATCTACAATTCGAACTAATTTCAATGTGCCTCCAATGTCCATAACTGTGAAGCCATTATCTCCTAAAAAAGCTAGTAGTTTACGGTGCTTAATTTTAATTTTTTTGTTGCAGTCGTACTCGTAAAAAACATCATTGTTTTCTTTAACATCTTCCATTTTTTAGATTTATTTAATTTATGAAGTCCTACTTATCTTTCTGTAGGCTTGTGCAAATATTTAAAAAACAAAGGCTGTCAATAATTTCCGAAGTACAGGCGTAGTATTGAATTAGTAAATTATCCTTAGGTACTTTAGTACTTTAAAATAATATTTTTTGATTGTATTTTTAGGCGTAGTATTAAAGCAGTAAAAGTGTTTTTTTTAAAGTAGAACTAGTTTCTTATCTGTTTTAAAATAGGAATTACAATTAATGAATCTATTTTTTTAATTGTTGACGGAGTTATTTTATATGTTCTGAGATTTTTATAGTCAATGATTTCAGTTGATCTTTTTTTTACTTTGGTGAAGCAATTAACGGCAATTTGCCATTTTTCATCCTTGGTATCTTCAAATCCGTATTCTGGAGTACTTATTATTTTTATAAAATACTTAAGTTCGCTAGTAGTTCCAGTCCAATGAATTAACTTTTGAATTATTTGATTTCTAAAAATGAGCTCAAAATCCTCTAGTAATACTTCATCTCCAATTAGTTTTTCATAAACCAAAGCTTTATAAATCAAAGATATTTTTGCGAAACTACTATGATTGAATCTAAATGAATTTTTTTTTGTTGGTTTTTTTAAATATATTGAAAGTTGATTTAAAAGTTGTTTAATAGCTGTTTTTAGTTCAAGATTCAGATTTTTTAGTTCTGGATATTTACTGAAGTCATTATATGCTTGTTTTAGTTTTGAAATTAGAGCCTCACAATAATAAATTTTTTCTAGTTGCGACATTTCTTCAAACTGACTTTGAATTAAATTAATTTTTGCTTGAAATTTTTGAAATTTGAAATCTTCAAAAGTTACTAAAACTTCATTGAAAATTATTTCGCCTTTTATAACAATAGGAGAATTATATGTGAACTGCTTGAAGTTTTCATTTGGAATACATGTTTCATATTCATTTATTTTATCAAATAAATCTTGAAATTCTTTTTCTAGCCAATCTATTTTTTTAAATTCTTTAAGGTCTTCTATTGATTTTTCAACTTGCATTTTATTTACAGCGTTAAAGTTTTTGTACAATATTAATTGTTTTAAACGATATAAAAACGAAGAAATATTAAAATCTCCCCGTTTATTTGTACAAAGCTTTTTCAGTGGTTTTATTGATATGGGAGAAACCGTCTCAAAAGATTGGTTATTCAAAATACAGCATAACTCTTTTTTTTTAATAGCTATTCTAGCCACTCTTCATTTATAATATCAAAATGGCTATAGTAGTAAGCACTACCTTCTACAACAAATACTGTTTTCAACTTAGTAGTAACTTTAACCTCACTTACCCAAACTATTTGCCCTTTCCGAAGTAATCCTACAGAATATAATACTTTGGCTCTAAAAGGGCAATAAATTAACTTGAGTAAGTTTTGCATTGTCACTATATACAGTTCTTTTGGTGAGCTATATTTAAGCACATCAGCCAATTCCTCGTCTTCCATTTTGTCTTTTTTCTATCATTAAGTTATATCTGTCTTGTGACAAAACAGCTATTATTAATAATTGAGCAACCAATTGGAAGTGTTTTTTTGAATTGAATTACCAAGGTTATTGATTAGCTCGTATGCGTTAACATTTCTTTCGAGATTACTATCAATATATGATGACTTGTTCGCTTCAGTAAATAAATTATATAAATTCCACAAATTTATTGAACCATCGGAATTCCTAGAGAAGTTTGGGCAATGGTAATAGTCTTTTACAATGTTATTTGTTTGACTATCATTCAAAGCTACCGGAAACATTGATCTTTGAGTATTTTTATCCAAATGTGAATACATTTTAAATTTTCCAATCAAATGAGCAAATTGAGTTTCAGTAATCGTTGACTCTATCATTTTCGACATAATTTTTATATGTTGGTCTTGTTTGTAATTACTAAAAAGGTCAATCATCTTGTCTTCTAAATCATGAATTGATGCTATCCTTATTTCATTGGAAAAGCCATCTGTACTAATGCATAAGTTGGTACACACCTTGTTTTTGAAACCAATAAAAACTTTGAATTTTTCTAATGATTTTTTACTATATAAATTCTCTTGGTTGTACGCTCGAACACCTCCAATGCTTAAAGTAAGTTCGTTTCCATTAACAATTTGCTTTGTCGAAGGCAAATCTATAATGAAGGCACATCGTTCGTAATAAATAGTCTTTTCGTGTTCTTCTAGTTCTTTTGCAGGTTTTCCTATTGCTGATGGAATTCTTCCTTTTACAACATGGCTTACTCGTATTTCCGGTGCTTTTTGAAGTACACCAGGCAGTAATTTCTGAATTATTTTTTGGCAATTATCTATAAATTCAAAATGACTGATTGTTGATTCGTTATCCTTTGAGAACACAGGGATGATGCAATCTTTTTCTAAATGTTCCAAGCTTACTATTTCGGTATTGGCTTCAATAAAACTGGTAGAAGACTTATTTATTATTGCACTTTCATCTACTAAATGCTCGTTTATGCTACTGCTAAGTACTAATTCCATGGTTTTCTTGAGTTAAAGGTTTTACAATTTCATTTTCATCAATTATGTGAGTAAAGATGTTTTCTATTTGATTTTTTCTGTTCATAATGGCATTGTGGATTTGTTTCTGAAGGGAAGGGTACTTTGAATAAACATGCTTTAATCCCTCAAGATTCTCACAAGCATTAATTTCAGACATTGCCTTGTCGACAGAAATCCCAAGATTACACCATTCTATTAGTTTTTGTCCTGTAAATGAATTGATTACGAATTCAGGTTTTCCTGAAAACATGCCAGTTCTATCTTTAGAAGCAGTTACAAGATGGTTATCATTTATGATTTCGAAGTTTACTGTTAATTCGTATTCAAATCCCTCTCGTGTAATTTCTTTGGTTCCTAGTTTCATCACTTTGGTTTTACCATTACTATCTTTGTCAAGACTATAATCCATTTTACGTCTTACGGTAGTGATTACGTGAGAGTTTGAATTAAGTATTTTATCTATAAAAGATTGATGTCTTGGTGTGATTTTAGCCCAATCTTGAAATCTTCCTCCCAGTTGTTCGTGCAATTCTAAGCAGCCTCCTTTTCCAGACCATTCATGTGTAATGCTGTCAACTATAATTACTTCAATTTCTTCTTTCTCACAGATATCAATAGCTTGAATATAACGCTCTGGAGAGTAAGGCTCATTTAATGAGAGAACATTAAAATCCCCTAGATGGGAGTATAGACTTGCACTATTGTTTTCAGTATCGATTACAGCTATTTTAGTCCAATCGTTGGTAATTCCGTATGCTAATAGTAAAGCTGAATAAGATTTTCCAAATCCACTTGCTCCACTTAAACCAAGTCTTAATTTTACTTGACTCCTTTCTGCTTTTTGTAGTTTCATATTATTGTTATTTGATGTTATAAATTGGATTAGTTGGAATAACAAATTGTTGTTATAATAAAAAAAGGAACTCCTTTTGAGAGTTCCTTAATTCTTTAATTGCGTCGTTCTAATACACCATTTCATTTTTTAATACCTGTTGTTCTATTATGCTTTCTTCTTCCGATAGATATTCATATCGATGTTCCAATTGCTTTGTTTCTCCAGTTTGTTGATCAATATATTCATAAGGTTCAACTTCTACTTTTTTTATACTACCTGGCATTTGATTGCCAATAAGAGCTTTACATGTCATTTCATTAAAGGTGCATGAAACTTTTGCTGATCTAGCTGTGAAATAAGTTCTGCCTGTTTCTTTGCTTTTAACCGATTCAATACCTCCTTGCACTTCAAGAGCATAAAAAGTTTCACCATTTTCTCTTTGATATTTTTTGTAATCTACAATTGTAACCATAGTTTTTATAATTTTAAGATTAAACATTGATGGGGTTATCCCAAATTATAAAAAGAGTAGGGGGTGACGTGTGGTTTGACTCGTATATGACAATCTAAAAAAAAAATTAAAAAAATTAAAACTTTAAACGATGTCTTATTTGTAGGCAGTTTTTAATTATAGCCATAAGCAACTCCAGTAACGCTTGATTTTGCGCCACCGCTTAGACCAAAACTACCGGCTTTACTTGTTGTAGTAAGTATAAGTACAATGTGTGCTCCATTTTTCGAAGCCATCTTTTTTAATTTTTCCATTGCTTTCGCTTGCATTTTGCCTTCTCCTGTAGTACTCCAGCCACTTGAAGCTTTAGCCATATATTCTCCCTTTTTCTTTAAACCGTTTATGTCAGATTCTAAATTGGTAATTTGTACTTTTTCCCAGTCAGACTCACTAGTAATGATTATTTTCTCTGTTATCCTTTGACTTCTTCCAGATGAAAATTTAATATCTTCTACGAGATTGTTGGAAATATTATTCGTCAGATCTTCTCCTTCAAATTTGTACTTAATCGTTTTATCTGTAATCTCAGTCACTTTGCATATAATTGTTTCTCCAGAATGGGTTGTAATTTTATCTTGTGCGGTGGCAAAGGCGGTTTGAGCTAAGAAAAGGAATAATACGAATGTTTTTTTCATAAGTTTTTTTTTAATGCTTTGCTTACTCTGTTCAGTTTTCAGCTTCCCTGTTTTGGATTTTATGATCAAATACGGTTAATTTTAATTAAAATTTTAATTCGTTCTGGAGCAATAATTGTTTTCCGTCGCTGAAGATAAATATGGCAGATGGATTTAGTCCTTCATAATAGAATTTAAGCACAACCTTTTCTTTAGTTTTTCTGTTTGTTAATGTGTGATAAGTCAGATGAAGCCCTGTATCATCATGTGTGAATTTCTCGAACAAACCCTCAGAATAGAAATAAGCTTTATGATTATTAATTATTAATTTTACGTCTCCATAATTAGGCTTGTCAAGCACGATAAGAGTGGATTTATTTTCTTTGAAAGTCTTTTCAACTTTTGTGCTTAGTGATTGACTGAATTTGTATGTGCCTATTTGGGAGAATGTAGGAACTGATACTAGTATAACAAGTAAGAATAGTTTTTTTTTCATAGTTTGAGGTTTTTATAAAATTTTACTTTATTTTCAAAATCTTCGTAGTTTTTTTACTTGACTTAAAAATGCTTTTTTCTACCTTTAAAAATGGGTTTTCATCTTTACCGATTTTATATAGAAACACAAATCTAAGATAATTTTCGACTTATAAGTCGACACTTAAAAGAAGTTTTGATTTCACTGTTTGTTTTCTTTGTTTAATGCAGAAGCATTTAGAGAAAATAGAAGTTGAATTAACTAAGAGGATTTATAAAGAGTTCCTTGTGAAATTTGATGGGAATAAATCTGAGTTTGCTAGAGTGTCCCTATGTTCTGAAACCACGGTAAGAAGGGTTTTTAGGAATGAACAAAGAATGACCCTAAACTTGTTATTAAGATTTTGTTTTGCGTTAAATATTGATATTAGCAAAATTTTTGAAGGCTTAAGTGTTTTAGAATCGAATGAACTTAATTAATTTCATCCATTTTACTTTTTAACTTTTTCATTTCCTCACTCACTTTTCGTTGAACTACTTTTCCATAGCTTTCCTGTGTAATCAACATGTTTGAATGGCCTAATAATTCTGAAACTATCTCCATTGGAACATTATTAAATAACAAAACTGTAGAAGCAAATGTCTTTCTTGCTGTATGGTGAGTCAATCTTTTTTGAATTCCTGCTATATCAGCGATTTCTTTGAGATAAGAATTGAATTTCTGATTACTAATAGATGGAAATATAAGATTGAGATCAGACGAGTATTTATCAATGATTTCTTGAGCCGTTGGAAGTATTGGAATAGAGATTTGGCGCTGTGTTTTTTCTCTTTTCATCTGAATCCAATTAATACCATCAAAGCCTATTTGTATATTGCATTTCTCAAGATTTGCCATTTCATTGTATGCTAATCCTGTGTAGCAACAGAATATAAATAATTCTTGAATAATTCTTAATCTCTTTTGTTGTAATAGTGTTTCTTCGAATATTTTGAGTTCTTCTGTGTTGAGAAATATTACTGTTTTACGAACTGTTTTGGATTTATGGAGTATAAATGGATCTCTGTCTAAATATCCTTCTGAAATGGCTTGTTTTATTGGGGTTCTAAGTCTTTGGATGGTTTTGTTTATGGTAACTTGTTCTTGTTTCTTTTCTGTCTTTAAGTAATAATCAAAGTCATCTAAGAATTGTAGACTTAATTCTTTTAAAGGGAGATCGGCTTTTTTGAATTTCCATTTCAGGTATGCTTCCAAATGGTTTCCAACGTAAACGAATTTCTTATAGGTGTTGTGCTTTATTTCTAATCCTACGAGTTTTTTGATTTTGGCTAGATACTGTTTATAGTAGGAAAGGATAAAATCATTTTTTTCAATTTCTACACCTGTAAAGGCATTGTATATATTGTCTAGCGTGTAGTTTTCACTTTGAAGTTGAAAGACTAGAATAATGTTGTTTATTTTGATTTGAATTTGCTCAATCTGGGAATTGATAAATTTGTAGTTTGAGTCTTGTATACTTACTTTTTGAAGCTTGTTTTTCCAGTGATTTGGATTTACAAATATTCCAGTAGAAAATTGTTTCCTCTCTTTGTTAAGAGTGATTCTACAATAAAGAGGACATAGTCCTTTGGAGTTTGTTTTTACACCACTTATTACGAATAAGATGGTTGCCTTTTTTTGTTTCATTTCCAATTGTGTTTGAGTTAAACAATTGGCATTACAATCGGTAAAATAGAGTCACCTTTAAAATTTAGATAGTCACCTTATGGTCACCCTTTTTTTGTAAAATGACTTGGGAAGTTGTCAAATGACAAAATCTCCATTTTTTAATAAATTATCGTGAAGTACTGATTTTACTATAGTATTAAAAGAGAAAAGACCTTACATTGCTGTAAAGTCTTTTAATAAGCTCCCTCTCTTGGGCTCGAACCAAGGACCCTCTGATTAACAGTCAGATGCTCTAACCAACTGAGCTAAGAAGGAATCACCTTAAAGGTAAATATGTTTGCTAAAAAAATTTGCTCCCCCTCTTGGGCTCGAACCAAGGACCCTCTGATTAACAGTCAGATGCTCTAACCAACTGAGCTAAGGAGGAAGTTGTTGTTCTTTTTAGCGAGTGCAAATATAGAGGATTTTTTAGTTTCT
>Ga0247810_10000907_pt1 | contig 22678 bp, 28 predicted proteins | sample UWRJL119311C1_FD_179918 | JGI IMG/M metagenome (GOLD analysis project Ga0247810, IMG submission 179918) | Plant litter microbial communities from Arlington Agricultural Research Station in Wisconsin, United States - UWRJ-L119-311C-1 | ecosystem: Environmental > Terrestrial > Plant litter >... | reverse complement strand
CAAAGCTCGGTCACCTTGGCGAACACTCATGTCTTGGTCTTCTCGCAAATATTGCACTAAAGTACTATGTGCAACGTCTAAGGAACTTACCCGATATACGATACCTTGCTCTAATAGGAAGGCATTCACTTCCGCAGCTCACATAGCCAAGCCATAGCCATTACCATACCGAGTGGATGCTTATGTACTGTCAACCATAAGATAGTCAAGCAGGCTCTGGTAGGAATCAAATGGATTGTTGAGGGCGGTGTCGATGGCACGTGAAGGATGTGTCCGGAGTTTCCAGTCATCCATCCACGACATCCACGAGGCTGAGGTAGAGTGCGAAAGCCACTCGAGAAGATCCGCTGTGGGACATTTGAAATTGGACAAGAGCTTAGAGCGCTTACAGAACACTGTGCATTGCGGAGGAGGCGACCAGAACCTGTCATGTGTTTCCGATATCCCTCAACGCAAACGGAAAACTTTGTTAACTGCGAGGCTACACAGCCCCTCTGCGCCAAGCTCATCACGACGTCTTTGCCACCATTCCGGTTCTAGAAGGTTGGACTTCACACCTATATCTGAACAGCAACGGCCCCGTCATTTAAATACGAAGAAAATATTCACACATTCACGAGCTTTATACACACCAGAGACCAGTCCAGCTTCAAAGGCACCATCAAACCTAGGTACTCTTCCACACAAGTAAATTGTCATTCATCTTCAATATGTCCGGTGAAAGCTCTCCATCTTCCTCTCGGCCTATATCGAGGTCCCGGTCTCCAATGTCTATAGATCTCTCCGGCATGCCACCGTTCCAGCAGCCAACTCCTCCTTCAAATACCCTCCTCATTACCAACCTCAACGACCCTCTCATCTTTCGTGCCGACCACATACAAACCATCAAAGAGCTCATCAATGCTTCGGCGCCTATACACTCTTGGGCACCACTCAAGAGCTTTCGCCGCATAATTGTAACATTTTTTGATGAGGAGGCCGGTATTAGGATCAAAAAGATCCTTGATGGCGAGCTGATCATGGGTGAACGGGTCAAGATATACTTTGGACATCCAACTTCCATCGAGCCCAAAGAAGAACATCTCAACCTCCCAGACGCCGGAAAGCTGTTTTTTATTTCTCCACCACCCTCTCCACCTCACGGCTGGGAGATGAAGTTGGAAGACGCACCAAATAAGCTGGTCCACGCTGAGGATTTGGCTGAGGCTTTGGCAAAACTACACCACCGGCCAAGAACTGATTTACCTGCCAGCCCAATGAGCGACGTAGGAAGCGATGGCAAGCAGCGCAGCCGAAGTAGCACTATCATATACAACCCCTCGGAGCATGGCAACAGCCCTGGCTTACCAGCAATTGAAGTAGAGGACCTGAGTGGGGAGAACATGATCAGTCCTATTGAGTTTGAAAAGCCAATACTTGCACATACAAGCCGGCCACCGGTTGAGTTGATGCACTGAGATAATTCGGTAGGGGATCCGACTGCATGAAAGGAGCGAGGACTGGAATTCAAGGATGTAGCTCTACGTCCGGTAGCATTGAGCAAGGTGTATAGGAGTTCTAACCAGATCGATTTCATTGATTGTAAATATAACAGAGTTAATAATTCAAAAGTTAAGAAACTAAACAACTGCTGCAATGTTGCTCTAGTGACTATCTGATATTTGAAGAGTCGCGAGCTGCGAATACTGTGTAGGCACTAAACAAAGCCTTTGATCCTTTACGCTTGAATCTAGTAAAAGTCGCAAGCTATAGAATATAACATTTCCATTTAACTATCCGCTATATATTTTCAGTAGTCCTAGATGGCCATTTTACAATATGTTCCTCTCAGAATCGGAGTCATCACGCTTCATTGACTACAAGTGTTCCGGTAGGTTTATGTTACTCCGAGCTTGCCGACAGCATATGTTTAACACGTTACCCACTCATCAAAATCCCAACCTCCATTTAACTAACCCAACAAAACCCCAAGTAGTCTTCATTCCAAAATAACTCACTGTAGCAAGTACAGCACTAGCCAGAATCAGCGTATTGAAATTTCTCCTCTCAATTCCCGGCTGCTGCAATCCCGATCCGTCATACTCGCCCAGTGCAGTCGACGTAACGTCATAATTTGGGATATACTTAAAGTCGAAATTGGTTTCTGTGCCTAAGCCATGTTCTTTGTTCTCAACTATGATCTGATAGAGGATTTTGCGAAGTTTCTGCTCGATCGTCAGCTTACTTTTTCTCGCAATATTTTCCTCTTTTTGATAAAGAGAGGGGTATGAAAGGCTGAGATTGATCTTCAACATATGCAATAGGAAGTGGGATGACCTACAGCAATCTTCATCTTATCCAAGTATTCAAAAGAGCGATAAGTGTAGCAGAGCCCACAAAAGAAAATGCACTGTCCGGCCACGAGGGCCCAATAATAATATGAAGGATTTCCAAGACCGAGCTCATCACTTAAATCTTTCCCATTGAGCCAGCGTGCAGAAGCATTCAAAAAATCACGCGATGCATACGCGGGAGGCTGTGCTTGGAGTGCGAGGATAATGTTGTTGGCGAGGATTTTACTAGTCGAAGTGGGACGGATCTCGGATATGAAGATGCTCTCCATGATAGCGCGAGCGGATTCTGGAGTGGAGAAGTGGTCGGTAGGGGTTCCAACGTATAGTGCTATCAGCCGCCAAAGTGCTATATAGCTGGATGCGTTGAGGTTAGTAAAGACAAAAGTTGTGTAAAGGTTACTTGACCGTATACGAGCTTGGCAGACTTGATAGGATTACTTACTCTTCGGTCTCCTGTTTGCGAAGAAATATACCTTGTCGAGGAAAGCCAAGCCATATTAGAGTAGAAGAGAATGTAGAAATCGTGCCTATGGAATCTAAGTCATTGATAGGAATACCAGATTCCTCCACAGAGTAATACGACGGCTTTTCGGCCGCGAGCTTCATGATACGACGTCGCACAGCTGCATGCAACAGCCGAACTCGAACAGAGGATTGCTGACCTGCTCCGCCGGGTTTAATAGATTCAAGAGACCTTGTTACTTGTAGAATATGTTGAGTAGTTTCGTATAGACGATGCTTCGCCACTTTGGTCGAAAACCCACCAGTTCGAGCCAACACTTCAGTTATCCGACCAGCTCCCATGCCACCCAAGAGCGATTGGTAGGTAAGCTGAGGCAGGTCAGTAATCTTACCAGAAGTTTATAAAGAGGATTCATACAGCGGTCAAGGCAACACCAGCGTATCTGTAAAACACTTCTTGGCCACGAGCTATCTGATCCCAATCAACCCAATCCGGTACTTCAGTAACCTCATTCCATAATTCCAAAAGCTTCTCGTTTCCTTCTTCATGTCTATGATCTCTTATTAGAGCATATAGATCACGCTTTGGTGGAGTATCCTCTTTTTCTGCCGATGTTCTTGCACGATTCCTAGGCAGCTCGGCAGACACCGGTGGCGATATCTCATCTAGGCGATTCAAACACTCCTCGCCGAGCACATCGTAAGAGTATTTTAGAGGGTGCAATTGCTCTTCACTGGAGTGGTTTGGCGTCCATTGAAATGTATAGCCCCAGACATTTCTAGTATTTTCATCCTTCCGTCTGAACGGGTTTGGCCAGGCCATAGTGGGATGAACAAAGATAATCAATAATAGGTGCTAATCATCAGCCCATATGCGGCATCGAATGCTAGAGCAGTAAAGCTAGAGAATTGACAATGGGTTATAAACAAAAAACCAAGTTCAAAATACAAAGTACCCCTCACAGCCAATAAAAATCACATGAAAGCATCATTGATTGGTGCCCTTGCCACTAACTCAGTTGACTCGAGTCAACCCCGAAGAGAAAATATACCACTGATCTATGCTGTAGATAGCTAACAAGCTAGTCTAATAAGTCAATTCCTGGTCTCAACTTTCTCGAAACTTCTTTTGTAGGCTAATATTCTATAGCATGTGGTAAATAGAAAGTGGCATCTCATAATGCCACTCATGACTTTTATACTTGGCTCGGTTAGATTCAGGGGTTCTTGATAGTGTCTTATCATGTTTGTTGCCTTATATTTCAGGGTCGATTACAATATAATTTTCGGGAAAGTCGAAGGTACATCACTAAATCATCAACATGCTCAGCAATGACTTGCCCATGCACCTCGACCCCCCTTCGACTATTCATTCGAAACTTAGCTCAAGTTGATCTTGCTAGCTCTACCCAAACGTCACCTAGACATGTAACTGGCGCTTCAACACGGACATATGTACTCCAAGCACAACAACGACGTCAATATACATTGGGATTTAGTAAGGCGAGGCAATGCTCTTCTCAACTACCGAACGGCTTCGCAGATGTAGCAAGGCACTATTCAAGCCAAGCTAGCCGGGCTAAAGCATCCGATAATCATGGCGATGGCAGTTTTGAGGGAGCTTTTGTTGATTTCTCACCAGAATCAATAGACGCAATCGCGACAGAAATAAAGCCTTCAAAAGACTTTGATGACGGAAAAGAATGGACCATGGAAAAGCCCCGACAACGTGAAAGGCAGGTGGGGGCCCCAATAAGCAGATCTTTTAGGAATTCCAACACCTCCAGTTCCAGGAGAGGCGAATTCAACCCACGACAGACACCTCATGGCCAACATACTGCATCTGTGACAGAGCCGGTTTTTAGGAGGACTAAGACCGAAAATACTAGTTTCAAGCTTCACTACAGCGCCCCGCCGCGAACTCTATCGCAGTCGGCATCTACTGTTGAATCCAGTGATAAGCCGAGCAACCTGAAGCTGTTCACAGGGCCACCCCAATCCGATGAAGGGCACAATTATCCAGCTACTTGGTCATTGCCTGGATATTCGAAAAGCGCCCGTAGTGTCGAATCGGAGCCTAAGAAATCGAATGAGGAAGACTGGAAACCTCCTCCACGGGAAGCTTGGCAAATTCACAAGGAAGCAATGAAGAAAAAGTTTCCTGATGGATGGAAACCACCGAAACGTTTATCACCAGATGCGTTGGCTGGTATTCGAGCACTTCATGCCCAGATGCCCGAAGTTTATACAACAGCTGCTCTGGCACAAAGCTTCGAGGTATCTCCTGAGGCAATTCGGAGAATATTGAAATCGAATTGGAGCCCAAATTCAGAAGAAGAGTCAGATCGTGCAGAGCGATGGTTTGAAAGAGGCAAAAAGATCTATACTGCAAAGGCTGCTGCGGGTGAAAAGCCTCCTAAGAGGTGGAGAGAGCTGGGGATTGGAAACGGCAGACCGGAATGGTTGAAAGAGAAGCGAGAGCGGAACAAAATACTGAGCGAAAATAATGGTGTTTTCCCACCACGAGCACCGCTGGCCGCACTCCTCACCACCGCATCAAAAAAACGTCGGGATGAAGACGAGGCCAAGCCGTTAGCTGACAGTTTGCTATGAAGGGATCAAAGCTCTTAAAAGGCCGTTGTAATATACTAGATACCATACCTAGAAAAATTTTTTGTCTGTAATATAAGGTTGGGAGTGGGGGAAGGCATAGATTTTGAGCTGTAAGACTGTAAGATTAACCATAACCAAGATACCGAAAGTTAGTTTAATGATAAATATGTATGATGCATTTCAAGCTTTAAAGTACGTTCTATCAGCGCTTGTATTATAGCTGATTAGGAGCGTCCAGTAATCTAGCTTGCGCACATGACTCTTTCTAGACTCTGGTTTGATTTCGTAAGTCGGCGACAAGCCTTGTGTGAGACGATTGTGATACATTGTGATGTGTAACTTGGTAAAGTATGGCACCAGACACGTGTTTTTGAATGCCTTAGAGTTACAACTTAAGAATTAGAAGTTGGATATTTCATGCAAATTGTACACATTTTGATCACCCATTGTACTGTATCGCTCTACAAAGATTCAGCAGAACGAATACTACGCGCCGCTAAAAACTTACCCATTCTCTCCGAGGCAAGACACGTTAAGGATATGGCTGGTGAGAACCGCACTTGCCAATTGGAGACTCTCGTCTTGAATGTTGACGAGCTTTTGTTTAATTTGCTTGGTTAGCGTATATTAACCTTTCAGAAGCACTGAATAACGTAGAGAAAGTGGTTGAATAGTTGATGAATCAAATGTGATAGTTGATTGGAGTAGTTAGCCCACTATTTCCCTAGCTGTCAGGGTTGGTTGCTGCAGGAACACGGACCTCTCAATATTTAGCGTAACAACACAAGGTGTATTTCGCGTCGGTGTGGAGATAGACTGGAGCAAGCTTCATAATTCACCTCCTACGCTCTCTTTAAGCTTCTTTTCTTCCAACACTTATTTTATTATGTGTCTTTGATCTAGTAGGATCTGCCACTGTAAGCTGAACTTTTGTAACTTAGCGACGCTTCTCAATTGACCTCGGAGCAGCATTTCCCCCATGATTTCTTCAACAACTTTCCCTTACTTTTCGACCTCAATTGGTCCTGTGTAATGGCAAGCCAAAGGACTTTCGCCGCAAACAATGGCTTGAAATTGACCCCAGGAACCAGCTCCCCCTATTCTCGCGCACCAAGGTCCCCGAATAAATCACGCCCTGGTCTCTATGAATCTGGGCTCTCTTTGCGAAGAATTATTGGCACCACCGTCTCCTCCCCAACTGCTTTTGATAGCCTTGCGACAAGTAGGATCTTTGCTTACACAGCTGGCGCCGCAGCTTGTGTCATCACTCTTCCAACTGGTGCCGATTGTGAAAGCACTACATACTCGCAAAGGTTCTTTAGAGCCCGTCCTACTGCTGTTCCATCTCCGATCATTGTCTCAACCGGAGCACCTTCAACACCTACCACAAACGATGGAAGAAGTAGGATTGGGAATCTTCGAGATACAGCAGTACCCTACTCTCCTTCCACGCCTCATACCAGTTTGGATTGGGGCGAATCTCCCACATCCAAAACATGGACCAGCCGAGAAAGAATAAAGGCAGCTACTTGCCTTGGAATAAGTAGAGATGGCAGATACTTGGCTGTTGGTGAGGTAAGAAGCACGAAATAGATTCTATAGCAGCTATATCTAATTCCCGTATAGACAGGATACTCTCCCCGTGTGCTTATATTCTCCTTACTTGACACATCCTCGGACACCCCATTGGCCATTCTGAACGAGCACACCTTTGGTGTTCGAGCAGTCGCCTTTAGCTCGGATCAGAAATATCTCGCCAGTTTAGGGTCACCAAATGATGGTTTTTTGTATGTCTGGTCAATTAATCAAAGGACCGGTGCACCAAAACTACACTCTAGCAATAAGTGTACAACTTCTATTAAACAGATGATATGGCTAGGAAATAGCATTGTCACGCAAGTATCTCCTAACCACCTCACTTACTAGCGACTAACGATATCCAGCGTCGGTACACGGCATGTTAAAGTTTGGAGAGTCGAGGATAGTCGAAGCGTGTCACCTACGAAGGCAAAATCTGCCCTTGACAGTACTCCACAGCCGACTCCAGCGCAGTCAGGGCTCAAAACATTAGCAGGACGAAACGTTCTACTTGGGCCGCTCGTAGAGTCCACCTTTAATGCGATCTGTGCAATTTCGGAACGCACAGCAATTATTTGCTCGGAGAAGGGGGATGTTTGTCTTTTAGATGACAATGATGGGCAGAGGCTTCTGAGACTTACCAATACCGGCTTTGCTATCACATGCCTAGCAGTGGATCCAAATGCTCGTAGAATACGGATTGGAGGCAAAAACGGGCAAATCAAATCCATGAGCCTTGATGATTTGCTTTATCCTTCCACACCTCCTCCAGAATCGGATGCGTCTTTTCTAGTGAACACATCCACGACAAGTGACATCGGGCACCTGTGTGCCATGGGATATGCAGCAAACACTCTGATTACGATTGATTCAAAACACAGGATAGAAATATCAAGTGCAGATTCAGATCTTGAAGATCCCAAAATGCTCAATACCCTATTTCCTTCCCATGGCGACGCCGTCCTTGGAGTTAGGCTTTTGAGTGGACCTAATCCCTTCAACGCCGTATTTCTGACGTGGTCGACTGATGGATTAGTCGCTTTTTGGGACTTAGACGGTAAAGGTCAAGGCTTGTTAAAGACTGAAGTACAACAGGTTTCCTCGTCATGCGATGATGTCGTTAATCAATGCCTTGTCGTTCGTGCCTCAAGGGGAGCAGCATTCCTAGTTACTGGGGACCGATGTGGTGTCATACGGATTCTAAATACCGCTGACCAAACATACGTTTTCGATGTCAGGGCTCATTCATCTGCTATTCATGATATTGCTATCTTTGAAGGTAATGAAACCACTCTAATTGCGTCCTGTGGCCGAGATAGGATTATACAACTTTTCCGATGTGTTTCCGGGCAATGGTCGCTGATACAGACTTTGGATGACCATGCAGCCAGCGTTGGCGGTCTCATTTTTGCGGAAAACGGGGAAAAGCTGGTGTCCTTTTCGACCGACAGGACCATACACATTCGGCAGCTCGTCAAGAAGGATGTCGAGGGGTTGGAAGTTATAGGTGCGATACCAATACGCATCATAACACTAAAAGCATCACCGGTCTCAATGGTCGCTTGCTTGGAAGATTCAATGTGCAACTTCGTGGTTTCCTTATTAGACCGTACGGTTGCCACATACGATATTGCAACCGGTCGTCTAGTCAGCTCCTTCAAAGTCACAGATGGCGACGGATCCGAGACAGTTGTTCTAGATGCATTACGTATGGGAGTACCAGGACTGTCTGGACGACCAACGATATTAGCAGGTGTATCAGGTACTGATAAGTCGGTAAGGATTTATGATCCGGTTACCGGAACATTCTTGGATCGGGAATGGGGCCATACGGCCTCCATCACGGATGTTGCCTTACTTGAGGATCGTGACTCCGACCAGAAGACACTTATTAGCACGGGGTCCGATGGGACTATCATGGTTTGGGACCTGTCGCCAAAACCCTCCGAGTTGGCGGACTCAGTAGAAATCGACAAGTACACGTCGCCTCCCAAAGAATCTACACCTGCACGACAACCACTAAGGAGAGTACTTTCAAGAGCAGAACTTGCAGAGTTTCAGCGAGCATCACCTGTAAGCACGCCAACGGGTCGAAGTTCGCCTCCAAGAGTGATCCGGCGGAAAACAAGCAAGTATGGGCTATCCGCTCAGTCTCCAGCACTGGTACCACCAATGCCACTAATGACGTCCAAACATTTCACATCAACGTCCGAGGACTCAACCTCGCGCAAAAGTTCTCCAAGAAATAGATCCCGAAGTCCACCCTCCAGTCCTAAAGGACGAGAGGCACGGCGTCCGTCCTTGGCTGAATCCAGGAACCGTACGAAAAGCACTGGAAACTTCAGCGATTTTGGTACACTCAATATGTCTACGGAACAAGCTAGCCGTACACTCAGAGCCTATCGAAAGAAGCTGTCGACTTCCGAACCAATCAAGGATGAAGTGTTGAAGGAACTGGAGCAGGAGCTGCGCCTTACGGCAGTTGCTCTGGGAGAGAGGAGTCTGAAATCTAAAGCGATCAGTGAAACGCTTTTATCTGGACTTCTTGATCAATACTCGAATCGTCTGGTCTCTATGTTTGACGAGAAACTCAGGTTAACTAAACTAGAGTCCAATAGCTCGTTGGAAATAGATGAAAGGCCGAAAACGGCAGGAAATCCTACGATATCCTGAGGGGGAGATCTTTGAATTGTTTTAATGAAGAGCGATTAGCTAATTAACGAGGAATGGTTTGAAGCAGCGATTGGTTTGAAGCGGCGTTTGAATGGAGCGATCTTACACGGTCGGTGTCGAGGATGAGAATTACCTTTCTGGGGAGTATATAAATGGGCGGCGTTGGTTGGATCGAGATATGCTTTATGGAGTTTCCGAGAGGTCCCCTGGTTTCTAGGGGTGGTTCCTCTGCTGCACTTTGAAATATAAGGTGGCTTTATTGCTTGTTAGAAGCATTCGATATCCAACTGGAAGTGTTTTAATAGTATTCATCTATTTCTTGGAATATATGTGACCCCGTATACCACGAATGCTGGTCACGAGACTCGGCTAATTGGCCCCAGAAAAAGGGGTAACGGTTAGCTTTTTCCATGCAAAGACCACCAACGCAACTTCTTGAACCGCAGATAGAAGGCAAGACAGAAAATAAGCAAACGAGAGATGCTATCTCTTCATGTCATCATCTCACATCTATGTTGTAAGAGCGAATAATGCGCTCGAGCCGCAACGGTACGCCTTCAAGAGTGGTATTATATGCTTTTATAAGAATTTACATTGCAATAAATCGCGAACCCCAGCGAGGGAGGTGGTATTTCTAAAACAAAGTCGAATGAATACCCAAAGAAGGCGTCTTTATTAATTATGCTCATGATGGTATATATATATATATACCAGCAACCAACTTCCACAATTCTAGTAGTGTTATCATCCCCCCCATCCAATCCACGCTCGGATCTTTGCATCCCAACGACGAAAAGCCATCCTGCTCGAACCACCATCGCGTTCGTATCGATTGAAAGGTTGCCTACGCATCGCATATTCTTCATGCTCAGGAGATGGAGAAATCGTCTATGGGGTAGATAGGAGAGCGTATCTGGGACGACGGGTAATGGTAAATACGGTTTTTTTTATCGGGGCTACAGCTAGCTATAAAAGCGTTTCATGTATACCATCCGCACGAGCCTTTCTTGAGAAGTGTCATCTACGGAGGGGATAGGAGCTTCTCCTTACTTACTTACTTACTTACTTACTTACTTACTCTATCACTCACTAACTTACTAGCATGACCACAAACACAAGAGAGATCATTCCCACAGGGCAAAGTACAGTTTCATCACCTGTTTGTCAGAGACAGATAGACCGGACTTTGTTTTTGTTTAAACTTCGGTATAGATGCTCAATTCCAACAAAAAAAAGCCCTTCTCACCTCCTTGTGGCATTTTGCTTTCTACACCATACATTAACGCTTTGAGCATGCGCCGTGCCGGGTGGGAAGAACGACGAAAAGTCAGATGATAGCATCCTCCTTTTCGCCACAGAGATAGACAAACAGACAGACAGAGAGAGAAAGAGAGAGAGAGAGAAAGTCAACTACCGAGAGGCTGAAGGCTGAAATTGCACATCATTGCTGCAACAACAACACCACCACCAAAAGCCGGCATTGATTGTCTCGTGGTTGATCGACACGCCAGCAAGCTCGCGATGGGTAAATGTAGAGCCCGAGAGAGTATGTGGCTGCATATTGAGCTCTTCAAGGGGATCTGTACCTTCTCTCTCTCTCTCTCTCTCTCTCTGTCCCGAACGGCATGAGTGGTTTGACATGATGTGACTGACGCTGGAAGTTTCTTTCTTGAACTCATGAATTAAAGTGACGCTAGGTGATAGCGTTCCATCCCAAGGGCTATATCTATTTGAAATGAGATGTGATTACCTAGAGCCATGGACGATCCAATTCATACGATCCAGCCCGCTAATTTCTTCTGCTTCCATCATCTAGGGACGATACCTATCTGGAGCTGTCCCGTCTCCGAAAGCCATCCCCCAGCGGCGACCCCTAAAAAAAGACTTTTCTTCGATTTCCGTTGCTAAGCGCAAATACCGCAAGCCAGCAGCGGACGCGCTGCCAATTGTCACCACTCGCCCCTGACCAGCACCGCATAATCCAGAAGCCAACATAAGCAGCCACCTGCCGACTAAGCTACCAGGACATGTAGAATTCCAACCTCTCCCAAGCAGTCGGAACCCACCGAACCCTACACGACATAAGCCCCCTCTTGAACATGTCTCCTCAGGGAAGTTTGCTTCGCGCGCGCAGGCTCAGCTCGAACACACCTCGGGCCTAGCTCTGCTGACGACCGAGACCGTCACCCCATGGGTTCGGGTCACACCTGCGTGTGTCGAAAACACCAATCGTTGCACCAGCTCCCCATATTTCTCGCATAGCGCGCTTGCGTATTGGATACCGACTGCGAGATGTCCCGTGTGGCGTCTGCTGTATGGCAGGTCAGGTCTGGGGCTGTAGTGATATTGAGCGTGCAACTACCAACCACACCCAGCACACGCTTTCAAGAACACCGCCTCGGCACGCGAGCGTTGCGCTATTTAGTTTTTTCCCTAACGTGAAAGTGATAGGATCTCTCACATCATCATTATCATTCTTCTTCCTGCTATTGTTGTTGCTGCTGATCATCCATGGGCTTTCAGAAGTCAGCCCCAGGGGAACGGAGCGCAATCTCACGAGCAAGCGAAATAAAGAGCGACCAGAAGGGGAAGACAGGAGGGGGTGAGGAGAGTGAAAAGCGAGATGTGAGATGTAATGTGAGATCTGACAGGCGCCATGCAACCCCCAACGGCCGGCGACCAAAAAGTCGCGCACGTTAACGAGAGGAAGGTTTTGGTTCAGGTCGGTTGGGTCGGCGAGGTAGGTCACTTGACCACAGATTCTTGGCTAGGGGTGTGATATTACCACTTCTGCGACGTGTGGTTGGAGCTGCGTGTGTTCTTTTCTTTTCACCTCAACCACCTTGCTGCTGCTTGTGAATATGAGAGAAAAAGAAAGGATATGACAGGTGGTCGTGGGGGGAGATATGTGCTGTGATAGTAAAGCAAGCAAGCAAGCAAGCAGCAACAAGCAGCAGCAGCTTCCGTTTTCTGAATTTTGCCTCGCCTCAGCTGTGCTTCGCTACAATGCTCGCTATGGAAGAGCCCTTGCTCCTATCATATCTCACCACGCCTCGCTTCTGCCGTTGGGTCACCTGCCAGAAGGAGTGGCTGTCCACTTCTCCAAGCTACGACGGCCAGGAAGAAAAGGACTGGTATTCTGATTTTAGGTACGCAGGCAGATTGAGGAAACGGATGTTTGAGATGCCTTTCTGCAAGGGCGAACATGCAACATTACGACATCTTGTCTCTGAAATATCTCTGAGTCTCAGAAGTTGTCTCTGCTCTGTACACGGGGAGGAAAGGGGGGCCAAGGGGCAAGCAAACGGTGGTTTAGCGAAGGCCGTGTGGTGGCACGGCATCTACTGCATTGAAGGGTAAATGTTCAAACGGGGTGTTCTTACGCTGCATTGCAGTAGAGTCTCCTAGGTAGCCTTGCCGTCCTGAAGGGTGGTTGCCAGGCGCAATGTGAGCAAGGACAACGAAGTATAATATATTGACGGTAGAATTGTGATTATGGATAATAATAATAATAAAAAGTGATAGCATTTAGAAAGCGGCCATCCAAAGATTACACACCGTTTGCGCAAATGGTGTCTTACTAGCATCCTTGTAGGAATTCAACCATATGATAGAGCTTTTTTATTGCAATAATAGAATAGATTTTGAGTCGTCGAGGCTTACCATTGAAATGGCGATGCCTCGGTGGTAACATGTGTAATCTTACTATGATATGTTCCGATGCACCTGCGTAACTCAACCACATCTACTGCCGTGCCATCTGCTGCCCTGGAAACTAGATAAGGTTGGAGAAAGGGTTGCACTCGGGGATTTGTTCGATAGAGTGCTAGTTGAGAAAAGGAGAAGGGTTATTCGCTGATGGTAAGGTGTATTGCACAAGTAGTTGTTTGGATACCGGAAAGTTGCTTGGTATTACCAAAGAAGTCGGATTTTGGCAGGTTCAAGTCAGGTTGTTTTAGCTCCTTGTACATATATGTTCCTTTTAACTTATTTCCAATAGCGACCAAATGCCCAGATGATCTTCGGTATTTGGCCTTACTTAATACTTTTGCCACTTTTGTTGAAACTTTTCAACTTGCAGATGAAGCAAAATCTCCTATCTTGACCTTCAAGACATTTGCCGTAGTTATGTGGAATGTGGCTCTTCATCAAGTAACGATCAGCCACTTGCTGATAGTTGTCCTGCCCAAACTGACACATATAGCAATACTTGGGTAGATGACGAGTTTCAGCATAACGGAGGATGGGGGTTGGCCTCAGGTGTGTGTGGATTTTGATACAGATGGACGGCCAATGGTACAAATACCAGAAAGTGGCATTCACATACTTGTACAAGTTGACATATCTTTGGAACAGCGACAAAAGCCCGAAGGGCGGGGTCTCGTCATGGCACTTGCAAATATATATTTATTGGCTGAAATTTGATCAATATGCGGGAGTCAACAAATCACAATGTGCATGCCTTCCTGCTGCGACACCATCAGCACCAAAACCGGGAGACCAAGGAAATAGTGCCAAGTGTAGTAACCTGTACCCGAGCTGTGTATCTTGGGGTACATATCTTTCCCACCACTTGGGATCGCGAAACGGACACTAGGACGGGAGTCGTGCTCGACAGCTATGCCGTTGGTACTGAAGAAACCTCCGAGATGAAGCAAGAAACGCACATGTGCATAGAATAGGGGTCTTTTGAGAAAAAATGACAGAATGTTTGTTTGACTGCTTGTTTTGCCGAGGGTTCCAAAAGACCTGGCTCGTGTAGATTGAGTTAGAGTCAAATAGTCAGCAAGTTTTGAGTGGGAAGACATGCAATCAAGATAAGTACATCCCCTAATGCAGATACTCCAAGCGAAAGTATCGTGAGATGATAAGGTAGCCTTTTTGCTCCTTACAGGGTCGCCAGTACTTGTTGAAATACTTGATCACACCCTAGATAATTGTCCCTTGCAAAATTCCCTGCTCGCATCGGTTAGTAAGACTCCAGTTGATTCCCATATGCCGCCTCCAGGGGGTCCCAGAGAATGTGGGGAGACGCCCGTCGCAGGGGAAAGCACAGCCAAGATCAACCCTCTTTCCCAAGGCCAATATCCGGTAAGATGCAACCGAGAGCCAATCACGATAGCTATTCGACCAGACGTGTGAGGCCCTTAAGCAGGTCCAGAAATAGGGGAGGCAATAGGCAGAGGGAACTGCACGCATACACACCTCTGAAGATCAGCCGAAGAAGACTGGACACGCAGGACACCACCACAATGTCCACAAACGCAGGAATATGTGTATACCAAGTGTGTCCTGCGAGGATTGGTGATTTGAACTGCAGAGAGCATTATGGCCTGCCTAAACCACCAAGATAAACAAGCTTTATAAGAGGGTCAAGCAAGTGGGAAGTTGGCACACAGAAAGTTGAATTGCAGACACTGTGGGGTCGTCCTGGAAATAAATAAGTATGGAAGCTCAGAGTAGGCTGCTTTGTAAGTAGATAAGACATAGTCAGGTGCGTTGTTTACTGTACCAAGGTACTTGGTGGTTCTGTGTAGAGCAAGTGTCTCAAACGCACCCAGCCCGTCGTCGTATTGATCAAGCTCGTGTTGGTCAACCACACAACCTCTTGGCAGTGATCTAGGACAGGAACCAAGTGAAGCCATCGTGCAACATCATGAGGTCGAGGGCGACGACGACCACCACCATGACGGTGGCAGCCAAGGTCGGAAAAGTGGTCTTATTGAAATTGGCCCAGCATGAACCCTTGGTGAGGCATCGACGCCTGGAGGTTGGTGATTCGTTGAGTTGCATATAACCACGTATGTTCATGACGCCGAAGGATGCAAGCACTTCGGCAAGCCAGGCAATTCCAAGGAGGCGAAGAGCGTGGGGTGTTGCGTGTCGTACAGCACGGGCGCAGCACCTATCCGTACGTCTCCGTCGAGTTGCAAGTATTTGCAGCCAGCCTCGTCCCTGTTGGCAGCGGGGTTCAGACGCATCTCCAGTCCAGGATACCACCAATTTCTGCTCACTGAGCGAATCACACGATGCCTGCTGCTTTTCCCCTCAGATTAGCGAGTTCGTCATGCTGCACGCTCCCCTTGCGCTGACCATCCAGTCCCCATCTTGGCTGCTTTCCTGAAAGTGTGGAGAACAGTCGCAGCAGAGGGGGAAGAGGAGCGTGAAACTTGACACCGGACTGCAATCGTTGAAGGTGTAGATGATGGCGTCACTAGTTCCGACAAGGAATGTTTCTGACCGGAATCCAGTATCACGAGCTTCAACGACTCTCGCACCGAAAGCTGAGATGTGATACATGCCATGTGAGAAAAAGTGGACTTTGGGTCTCGTGTCAAATATTGCACGTGGGATTGTCTCTCAAACACAGCCATTTGCAAAAGCATAAAAGTTTGAAGAGCATAGTTTAACCTTTAGTCTTTGGTGAGTGGGTCCTCCCCTCTAATCGTGGTGCGGTGAGGGCATATGGTCGAAAAGTCATGATTTGCCTTGACTTAGGTTCATCATATTGCAGCGCGGCTCCAGCGTGGTCGGTACAAAATGTAACAATCAGGATCAATGCAAAGCCAGCTAAGGACGGCTTATAGCACAAGCTGGTAAGAGAGAGGGGGAGAAGTGTCCACCGAATAAAGTTGGGCCCCGATCTAACCAGGACGGTCCGTACCTTGTAGAGTGGACTAGCTTCATCGTGGATCGAAGCTACCACGATGGAGTACTTTGTACAGGTACAAGGTATCATGACTGACTCCCATGGCGAATATGTATAGTATTCGATAATATTGTTACGCCGGTAGGTACGAAAGACCGTGGGGGAGAGCAGATAGGCTAAACTCCCACTCCCTTTCCCTTTCCCACTACAGCAGCAAGTCTGCTCCGCCAGCGATCCTGTTGGGGGATGATTATGATCACCTTTGGTTTCCACCAAAGTGTGATCCAGCAGCCAGAGCTGAACGAGACTTCCCAAAGTTGTCATCCTACCACCACCTCACTCAGCTTGAGTTTCGGACCAAGATCATTGAAAAGGCGAACGGCGGCACGGTGCTACCGAGGAGGCTGAGACTCTATTTCACACACCCAAATGCTCAGCAGAACTAGGTTTTAGACTTTTCCAGCACGCGGTGATCTGTTTCGATTCTTTCTAGTTCGTGATCTGAGCCATAGCCTAGTGCAGAAAGGCACAATGAGCACATGAATATGACAATTAAATCGTCCATCCCTTGTATCCGCTGACAATATACAATAGAAAGACATCATTGAAACTTACACTCCCCCACGCCGAGCCAGAATTCAATAGAGTTTGGATAAGTATGATCGTCGGAAAGGGGATACTCATATCTAAGATCATTAATTAATTCACCACTTTGCTGAGCTCATAAAACAGCTTCAGGATCATAAGCCTACCCAAAAGGGTTTTAGCCGCTTTCGAATAGAGTGGAACGATCCCACAGCCAGCTTCCCGTGTTATTGTTGTTGTTGCTTCGGTCGGTCCCGAAGCGAAAAGTCATCTACCGTCACGCCATCGATTTATATTGAATGGCATGCTACGCATAGCGATAGGAATGCACTGTACTGAGTTCGAAAACTGATACTGGGGGGTTCAATATATAGCGTGCATGATGTTTTAGATGATTCGTATATAATTTGCAACAGGCTTCCTAATATTCCTCCATTCGTGAGGCTTCCGCTTGCATCGCATCCTACTCACGGTGCGAACGACCGGGAGGGAACCAGATAACAACGTTGGATCGAGGATTCAACAAAATCTTTTCGTCCGAAAGAATGTCTTTCCTCGCGCCATTTTAATCTCCGTGTTCGCTGTGAAATTAATCGATGCGCTTGATTATTTTTGGCCTCTGTCGCCGAGGAACTCCACTCGTATCTTCGTGTCGGGCCGTTCAGACGATGATCAGTGCGTGCTGGTTCGAAAACCAACACCCTACAGTACCAGGCCAGCTACCTCCAATATTAGATGCCTAGCCGCCAATAAATAGACGCGATACCAATATAGTGTAGTGTCAGTATCTGGGACGGGAATGACGATACGTTCGTCGGCTCAGCTCGCCTCTTTGCAGAGGAGATACCGGCAGCAAGAGAACAGAGCGCAGAGAGAGCGGGCAATTCTCTGCGGCCCCGTAGAGATCAGATGCTACACTTTCAGAGACTACCAACTGCTAAAGCACGAAGGGTTAGATCGCACTGATAAGGATGGCTGAATATCGCTTGGTTGAAAGGGTCATCAGAGACTCAATGGGAATAAACTGGAGACGGCAAAGTAGCGTAGCTTCCTTTGGAATGTATTTGCCCGTAGTATGAACCGCTATCTTGAGAGAGAGACAGAGAGAGCATAAGGGCGACAGCAATTCATGATTTTACCATCCGTAATCACCAGCTGTGAATTTACAGAATAGACGGCCATCCGCTATATGCGCGCTTCAGCCACCCATCTGTTCGTGACTTGTATACTTGCAGTCGACAGCCTGTCTCACCTCACTACGATAGATATACCAGCAGACCATCGGAAATACGGGGTTAGTGTGTAAGTTGTATGTCAGAAATATCGAAAGGGGCCTTGGAGGCTGGCAAAGGGGCGACGTGTGGCCGCCCATCCTCTTTTCCTGTTACTGATAGTATCGTACCATTTCACGGTAAATCCAATAATGGACACACGGAAAGAAGCGAGAGGGAATCAATGTCCAGGACTCACGATTGCAGATCAAATTGGCCCCGCTGCAGATGGCAGATGCAGGTGAGTCCAGAAGCAGCAGACCTAGCATGCCCTGCTGCCACTCACAAGCGAGATGTTACCTATGGTATGGTGCGATGCTGCGTTGCTGCCACTGCAACAGCCAGATGAGACCGAGGAGAGACTGAAGAGGGCGATCCCCATTGTCCATCCATAACTGTGAGTGGCTTCAGGTTTCAGCCCGTCGAACCAGAGAGCCACTGTCCGTCGCCATGCCTATCTTTGCCTCTGCCTCTACCTCTGCCTATACTTCCTACTTCCTCTGCCTCAGCGGGTAGGGGGAACCTGATTGGACCATGTGTTCTCTGTGCAGTCGAAAAGAAGTCGCAGATTTCAGTATTTTAATCGCGGCTACGACGCACGCCTAGGCCGCCGATGAGCAGAGAGGGTATGGTATGGGATCGAGTGGATGAGTAGATGAGTGGATGAGTGGATGAGCGGAGAGATGGAATTAAGGTTTCAATTACGATTGTGATGCTGAAACGTGACCTGGAAATAGCAAGACCCCTCGCGGTTAAGCAGGCCAGACCAAATAAGAAGAAGAAACAGCAGCGTGGTACTTACTGTATGGTATTGTATGTTATTGTATGGTAGGTATACTGGACTGTCCTGTATAAATCTACAGCCAACAGAGCTAGATCAGCACCCGGCTGGCTCCACTATTGCTCGCACCGATCCAATGATCCACGGCCCCACCGGCGCCGCCCAGGGTGACGCAGCCCAATCCTGGGGAAGGGAACGCACGTACGATTTGGCACGATGGCACTAGCCATACTAGGGACAGTCCATTCGCTACTTAGGGGCACACCCAAAAGCAGTACGAAGTACGCAGTACGCAGCAACCGTCGTCCGTCGTCCGTCGTCCGTCGGTCAGTGAGTGAGTAAGTGGGTCCCAGAGGTAAAAGTGAGGTGCGTGAGGTGCGTGAGAGGAGTGAGGGGAGTGAGTTGTGGGCTTTCTTCCTTCTGGTGGTGGCTCAGGGCGGTTCAGGACCCTTCTCAGGCCTATCAAAATGGCATGTCCCCCCTTCAACGAAGACTGGCTTGGCGACGGGGGCCTGGGAAAACAGGAGGGAAAAAAGGGACGAGCAAGCAGCAGCAGCGGGTGTGGCCAGTCACCGTCGAGCATGTCCGCTCAGGGTGGGGCTCGATGGAAAACTTTTTGATTTGCGGACGTGCGACACACACACAAATAATTAATACACTCACTCACTCTCCCACTCACACTGGCACACACCACTGGCGGCCACAGGTAAAACAGCGAGCGAGAGGGGAAAACATGGGGGAAATAATAAATAATCACTCGCAGTAGTATGAACTGAGAGGCCGCTAGGCTAATTGGGGTAGCAGATGGCTAAAAACTCTTCACGGGGCTTGGATTTAGATTTAGATGGCGAAGTCTGGATTCATTCATTCATGGTGGAGAACCACCAGATGGATGGTCCAGTGTCCAGTATTGTCGGTCAGTCAGGCAGGTAGTCAACACAGTCAGTACCGTAAAGTGTACAGTCAGTACAGCACAGTACAGAACAGTACAGTCAGCCGCTTCCCAATAAAACCAGAGGCAGGCGGGTGAATGTAGAATATATGATGTTGGCTGTAGGATCGATAATGCTTTCTGCTGCTTGTTTCTGCTGCTGTTTCTGCTTCCTCACATCCCACGTCGCAGCGCCGCTCTTACGGGGCCCGCTTCGAATTCTGTCACTTTAACCCAATTTGCAGCCAGCGTGACGCTTGCATGCTTTCGGCATAGTTTGTCTGCTGCACCAGACATGCATGTTCTGCTGCACCGACCGGGGGGGAAAACGCAGCCAGGGACCAGGGCTGACAAGCAAGAGCAGAAAGAAGAGGAGGAGGAGGAGGAGCACATCCTGGTCACGCCAACTCGAACCCATCCAGATCCACCTCCATATCCGTCTCCATCTTTCAACTTGTATATGGGCAAGCTCCTCCTCCTCCTCATCCCTCGACCTGCTCTTCTGACCCACCAAAGATCTTACTTACCTTCAGCTAATTTTCAACATCTACGCGTGAGGGTGATCCAAAGCTATCCATTGCTCTGCTGAACCTCCTCCTCCTCCTCCTCCTCCATCCAGCCTGGCCCAGCACACCATCTGCTCGAAGCATTCCTACATCTCCCTCCCGCTACATCCGCTGCGGATACACAAAAAAAAACCTCAACTCACTGTGACAACAAGGCTCTGCTCTGCTCCACTCCTTTGAGTCACACCACGCCTTACCTCACCGAATCTGCCTCCGTCTGGGATTTCACCAAATCACACCATCTTCTTCTTCTTCATCTTCGAAACATTCTTTAGCAACTCTTTGTCCGCTTCTCTTCCCAACATCCTCCATTCGACCTTTCCAACCATCAACCGCTACCCATCTTTTCCACATACACACAGTTCACACACAATGTCTTTTGATATGGATTGGTCACCAAACTTCTGTCTGGCCTGTGACAGGCAAACAGAAGGCAATGTCTACTGCTCCGAAGTCTGCCGTCTGGCCGAATATGAGCAGGCGTCCTCGAATGCCGGCTCGACAGCCAGCTCGCCAATATCACCACGGGCTCCGGTGTCGTGGCCAACGACCAGACCGACGAATGGGTTCTACATGGAGCCCGCGTACAACTTTAGCAAAGCACAACCCTACGGCACATCATCACGCTCGGCATCGAGGCCACAGCAGTCATCTCCCACATACGCCTCCAAAACCATCCTCACCCCCTCGAGCTCACAATCGAGCCTCTTCTCGATGCAAAGCACCACCTCATCCACGGCGGCAGAGCCCGCACAACTATCCGATGAGTCCAGGAGGGCACTGAGGGCGTATGCCAGCTCCTTTGACCAGTCTCGAAACTCGAGACGTCAGTCGACACACTAGAGCACTCCTTCCAGCTTGCAAAGCAACATCACAATATTACAACATCACAACTCAGCATTCTTCGGCGTTTTTCCTTTCTAATCTCGGAGAGATTTTATGTTACGAATAAATTCAATACCCATCCCTCCTCTCATGGACGGCGTTCACAGCACATACCATCCACGGTTGTACCAAAAAGCATATAATTGGAGCATACATCATCTCGTCACGTCTTTCGCATTCTAAAAAAAAAATCACCTGGGTACGCATTTGGAGCATTAGGGCACGGGATATCACACACGGGACACGTCTTTTTTCTTTCGTCTTTCATCCGGCATTGTTTAGCATGATTGGGAGGTCACGGGATGTGAATCAGAACATCATTTGGGGCCGGGCAGCTTTTTGTCCTGGGCAGTGTGGGTGGGAAGGACGGCGCACTGGATGACATATGCATATGTTGGGCACTACAAGGCCTTGGAATTGTCAGCGATAGCTTCTTTGTTCAGGGTCCACATCTTGGGTGGCGGCCCGTGTTAGGATATCGTCTTGTCGTGACGACGAGACAGGATGATGGACCTCAGTTCCGACGTCCTCTAGTTGAAAGAATAGCGAGAGCTTAGTATAGCAATTGAAACATTAACGGGTCTGTCCACAAGATGACAGATCTCGAGTTGCCAACTCCACAAAACTCTTTACGTTCATCTTCCTGCTTTCCGGTGTCTTGGAGACTTGGTGCTTTAAGTGGTCGTTTGTATCAAAATGTCATCATCCCAAGGACCATTGGGCAATAAGCTCGTCTCACCTGACAGCGAACACCAAAGAAAAAGAAAAAAAGTCACGACATCATCACCCCACAATTCAAAGTCTCGCACCACCGAGGCTGCTTTGCTACTTTGCTGGCCTGGCTGGCTCTCCTCTCCTCTCCACGCACCAAACCCCCCCCCCCCCCCCCCCCCTAAGATCCACGCCAAAACCCATCCCGCCGCTGCACGTAGAGTTTCTATAGTGTTAGGGAACGAAAAAAGCTTAAGGGGCCCGTAGCGTGTTTGGGGAAAAGAGATTTTTTTCGCTCTCCCTTTCTCGCACTGCAACCAACCAAAAAAAAATAGGCGTGTGTTTGTGTGTGGTTAGGCTTAGGCTTAGGCTGGCTTAGGCTGCACCACCCCCTGGAATAAAAAAAACTCTTTGGCGGGCTTACCTATTTATTGTATGTATGTATGTATGTATGTAGTGGTAAACCATCCCAGCCTCGGATTCTAGAACCACCACATACACATACACTTACATACGCCTTCTTTGGAGGGCGGGTTTTTTTTGTTCGGTCGTACGTACGCTCAACGTGCTTGCATTCACATTCACCCGTTTACTGTTGATTGAATTCCTTTCTTCCTTTCCTATTTTTTAACCTTCCCCC
>Ga0247810_10000906_pt1 | contig 22743 bp, 17 predicted proteins | sample UWRJL119311C1_FD_179918 | JGI IMG/M metagenome (GOLD analysis project Ga0247810, IMG submission 179918) | Plant litter microbial communities from Arlington Agricultural Research Station in Wisconsin, United States - UWRJ-L119-311C-1 | ecosystem: Environmental > Terrestrial > Plant litter >... | reverse complement strand
GTCAAGCTGCTATTGCTGGAAACATCATCGTTAGACAAAGAGGTTCAAAACATAATCCAGGTGAAAACGTTTACATCAGTAAAGATCATACACTACACGCAAGAGTAGCTGGAGTTGTTAAGTTCCAAAAGAAAAAAGATAACAAATCTTATGTATCTATTCTTCCATTCGAAGCATAATCATTAGATTACTTATTAAACAAAAAAAACCGTTCTGAAAAGAACGGTTTTTTTTATGGATGTTTGGTAAAAATACAATTTTACAAATTCTAAAAAATTCCAATAGTTTTAAATAAGAAACCTTTGCCAAAGTTTTAAACTTCGACAAAGGTCATTTTTTAAAATGATTAATTGTATTTAATGTGATTTACAAAATTGGAATTTGGAATCTCATTATTAGAATATTCTATTCTTCTGTATCTTGTGTTTCCTCCAGGTCATCAGATTTTCTTCCTAATTTTATTTTAGGATTATCCTGCGTTCCGGTAACAGTTAACGGAATTCCAAAAATTCCTAATGGAGGTAATCCTAAACGCATTTTTAAATTCAGTCTTCCGTCTAAACTTGTTGTTCCTTCAATTCTTGGTCTAAAGCCGGCGAATTTAAATTTAAAACGCTCCACAGTCATGATATTATTTTTGATTGTAGTTTTAATATCAACTTTTGACACGTCAGGATTTTTCATGGCTTCTGAACTTGTTTGTTTGCTTACGGCATTAAACATTTTCAATCCACGAACTTTTACATTTTTTACAGAAAGTGTTCCTCCACCAACTAAAGATGGGTAAACAGGTTCCATATTTCCGTTTAAGCGACCTTTTAGTTTATAATCTAAAGAGACAATTCCTTGTGCTTTTTCTGCAGCACTAGCCATTTTTCTAAATACTTCAATTTCGTTGTAAGCTCTTTTAATATCAAAGTCTGATGCTTTAATACTGTAATCGAAATTTGCTTTTTGAGGTGTAACAGACTGGTAATTACCATTCATGCCTACGTTACAGCCTATTAAATTAAAGCCTGTATTTTGCATAGTCAGTTTGCCTCTGTTCATTTTTAAATTTCCAGTGGCATTTTGAAGTATCAATTTGTCAAAATATACTTTTTGAGCATTCGCCATTAATTGCAAATTCAAATTGGACGGAATAATAATAACTCCTGTTTTTTCTGCTTGAGTTGAAGGAACCTGAGTTTTGGATTTAGTTTCTGTTACTGATGTATTTGCTGTCGTATTTGACATAAATTCATCAACATTTATATATCGTGCAGAAACTGTAAATGATCCTCTTAGAATTCCAGTCTTCGTTATCGCATAATTAAAAACATTTTGCAGATAACCATTCATTTTAAAATCAGATTGTCCGTAAGCTGCCAGGAAGTTATTGAAAGACATTTTGTCCTGATTTATTTTGAAAACTCCTTCTTTAATAATAAATTTTTGAGGCAGATATTCTGAGGTAATACCAATATTTCTAAGCTCAAGTGTTCCTTTATTGTGAAGTTTGCTGTAGTTTCCTTTTTCAGCATCGCTTTGTTTTCCTTTTAAAACTAAATCAGCTTTTACGAAACCATCCAAATCAAGTCCTTTTTGAGAAAAAACTTTATATATTTTGCTAATGTCGAGTTCTCCTTTTGCTTTTACATCGTAATTAAGATCATCAAAGTTGCTCAAATCAGCCGATACAAAAACAGGTTTTCCTTCAAAAGTAAATTGCGCAGGTTTTATATTTACTCTTAAATCATCAAAAGTTCCTTTTTGATTCTCAATTTTAGAATTGATGAAGATATTGGTAATCGCATTTGGATAATATTTGGTTTTTATATATCCGTTATTTAAATTAATGAAACCTTTTATAACTGGAAAAAGTCTGTTTTTCTGGTCAAATTTACCATTTGCTTTTACATCTCCTGTTATGCTTCCTTTTAAAATCACATCAGGAATTCCTAATGCTGATGTTAATTTTCCAAGATCAATTTTAGCTTTGAAATCGGCATTGATTTCCGGAGCATCAAGTCCTTTTACATGGAATTTAGATTTTAGATAGTTTTTATTGATATTTAAGGATAAGTTTTTTCCATCAACTGTGAGAAGATCCGGATTTAATGACGAAACTGTTGTTTTAACTTCCAAATTTAAATTCGAAACCGGAAAAGCACTTTTATTATAATTTACAAAACCGTTGTCAATTTTTACATCCAAATTTAAATCCGGAGCAATATTTTGAGAAGAGATATATTTTCCTTTTAATGTAAACAGTAAATTAGTTTTTCCTTTCACTTCAGTTTTAGAAAGCCATGTGATATATTTTGGTGGGAAAGCGGTAAAGACATCATAAAGATCGCTATTGTCGGATTTAATTACCAAATCCATATTGTATCCGTATTTCAAAAAGTCAAATTTTCCTTTGAAATCTACTAATAGCTGATTGATTTTCAAGTTGTTTTGCTGAAAAAAGAAAGACAACGAGTTTACATTTACTTTTGTAATTAAGTCGGCATCGATTTTTTTATTCATTAAATAAGGTTCACCTTCATAAACGATATTCAGTTTTTCAATTTTTGCTTTTGAGTATAAATCGAATACCGCTTTGTTTAAATCTCCTTTCCCCAGGTAGTCAAATCCAAACGCATCAAAATGAACTTTAGTTGATTGGTCGTCATAAATTATTTTACTGTTTATAATTTCAATCCTTTCCAGTTTTAATGAAGCATCTTCATCATTGCTATCCTTGGAAGCTGAAGGTTTTGAAGATTTATAAACATTGTAATTTGCTTCACCTTTTGGGTTGACTTTTACATTAATAGATGAATTCAGTAAATAAATCTGGTCAATTTCTACTTCTTTGCTAAAAATTAAACTGGCAACATTAATTCCGAAAGAAATTTCTTTTGCCGTAATGAATTTTTCGTTTTTATAAGGAGCAGAGCCGTTCAGACTCAAATCATTTAAAGTTAATGTTAAGGAAGGAAAATGATGAAAAAAGGATAAAGACACATCTGAGTAATTCAGTTCTGCGCTTAATTTTTCATTAGCAGTTTTTTTGATTTGCTCTTTAATTTTATCAGCGAAAATTATAGGCGTTAGAAATAATAATGCTAAAATTACGACAAGTGTGATTCCGGAATATTTGGCAATTTTCAATAAGACCGATTTGGTTTTATTTTTTGACATACAAATTTGTTAAGTTAAAAAAGCTTTATGCAAGATTTAATTGAAAACTATCCGTGTACTGTTTCGTTTTTCCCATAATTAGTAATAATAGAACCTTCGTATTCAATCCATTCCTTCCAGCGTTTATCAACATCCACATTGTCTGCATATTTTCTGGCGAATCCTAAAAAAGTGGTGTAATGACCTGCTTCAGAAATCATTAAGTCACGATAAAATTTAGCTAATTCTTCATCTTTTATATTCTCCGAAAGGACTTTAAAACGCTCACAACTTCTTGCTTCAATCATTGCAGAGAATAATAAACGATCGCAAAGTGCATCTTTACGACTTCCGTCTTTTTTCATAAATTTAAAAAGTTCATTTACATAATGATCTTTTCTCTCGCGTCCCAAAGTCAGTCCTCTTTTCTTAATTAAATCATGAACCATCTGTAAATGCTCCAGTTCTTCTCGGGCAATTACCAGCATTTCGGTCACTAATTCCTCTAATTCGGAGTTGTAAGTAACCAAACTAATTGCGTTTGAAGCTGCTTTTTGTTCACACCAGGCATGATCCGTTAAAATTTCTTCGATATTCGATTCGACGATATTTACCCAACGAGGGTCTGTAGCTAACTTTAATCCTAACATGATTTCTGAAATTTGTTCCTGCAAAATTAAGTATTTTAAAGCCGATATTCCTGAAATATCGTGTAAATACGCTTAAAAAAGCATTATTTTGTAGACTCAAAGTAATTCCAATGAATCAAGCAAAGAAGCTTTTAATTATAGGTTTTGTATGGCCGGAACCCAATTCTTCTGCGGCTGGAGGTCGTATGATGCAGTTAATTTCTATTTTTAAAAAAGATGGATTTGAAATTACATTTGCAAGTCCTGCTTTAGACAGTGATTTTATGGTCGATTTGTCTGATTTTGGTGTGGAGAAAAAATCAATTGAATTAAATAATTCGAGTTTTGACGATTTTATAATGGAACTAAATCCGGATGTAGTTTTGTTTGATCGTTTTATGATTGAAGAGCAGTTTGGATGGCGTGTTGCAGAGAATTGTCCAAAAGCCATTCGATTATTAGATACAGAAGATTTACATTGTTTGAGAACGGCAAGACAAAAAGCCTTTAAGCAAAACAGGATTTTTGAGTTAATGGATTTATTATCTGAAGAAGTGGCAAAACGCGAAATTGCCAGCATTTTAAGATGTGATTTATCATATATTATTTCTGAATTTGAAATGAAAATTTTAAAAGATGTTTTTAAAATCGATTCAGGTTTATTGCAATATTTGCCATTTTTAGTGGATGAAATGTCAGAGGAAGATTTGATAAAATTACCTTCTTTTAAAGAGCGCAAGAATTTTGTTTTTATCGGAAACTTTCTTCATGAGCCCAATTGGAATACGGTTCAATATTTAAAAGAAACGATTTGGCCTTCTATAAAAAAACAATTTCCTGAAGCTGTTTTAGAAGTTTACGGCGCTTATCCTTCACAAAAAGTTTTGCAATTACATCAGCCTAAAAACGGTTTTTTTATTATGGGAAGGGCTGAAGATGCGAATGAAGTAGTTAAAAAAGCCAGAGTTGTTTTGGCACCGATACGTTTTGGAGCTGGTTTAAAAGGTAAATTATTAGAAGCCATGCAATGCGGAACGCCAAGTGTAACTTCAACAATAGGAGCAGAGGCAATGCACGCCAATTTGCCTTGGAATGGTTTTGTTTCAGATGATATTGAAGAATTTGCAAAACAAGCCATTTCATTACACCAAGATGAAAATCTTTGGAGTCAATCTCAAAAAAATGGTGTTACTATTATTAATCAATGCTATCAGAAAGAAAAATGTTCTGAGGGATTAATTTTTGCAGTTAATTCACTTTTGAATGATTCTGAAAGTCATCGCTTGTATAATTTTATGGGAAGTTTACTCCAGCATCACACCTTAAAAAGTACCAAGTACATGGCAAAATGGATTGAAGCTAAAAATAAAAAGCTTTAACTTTTTGATGTTTTGAATCAGGTTCAATTTATTGTTAATCTCAATTTGGTCATCCTTATAAAAACAAACAAATATTAAAAATCAATCAATAAGTGGAGTTTTAGTTTTGTCATTGGAAAATATGAAATTTTCAGGCTTTTTCAGGCTTTAGAAGAGATAATGTTTTTACAAAATATGGTTTTGTAATAAATTGTATTAAAGAAGAATAATCTAATTTTTAGATAAATTGTATTGATAATTGGCTAAAAAAAATCCCGTTTTGAATTTTCAAAACGGGATTTTAAATATATAAAACAATCGATTATGCCAACATTGTAACAGGGCTTTCGATGTATTGCTTTAAGGTTTGTAAAAATTGAGCACCCGTTGCACCGTCAATTGTTCTGTGGTCACATGCTAATGATAACATCATGGTGTTTCCAACTACAATCTGACCGTTTTTAACTACTGGTTTCTCAACGATTGCTCCTACAGAAAGGATAGCAGAGTTTGGCTGGTTGATAATTGAATTAAATTCAGTAATACCAAACATTCCAAGGTTAGATACTGTAAAAGTACTTCCTTCCATCTCCTGTGGTCCTAATTTTTTGTTTTTAGCTCTTCCTGCAAGATCTCTTACTGAAGCACCAATTTGAGATAAACTCATAGCATCTGTAAATTTCAATACAGGAACTACTAATCCGTCTTCAACAGCTACAGCAACTCCAATATTAACATGGTGGTTGATGATGATAGCATCTTCTTTCCACTGAGAGTTAATTTTTGGATGTTTTTTCAAGGCTAAAGCACAAGCTTTGATAACCATATCGTTGAAGGATACTTTTGTATCCGGAACAGTATTTATTGTTGCTCTAGCAGCCATTGCATCGTCCATACTTACTTCGATCACTAAGTTGTAGTGAGGAGCTGTAAATAAAGATTCTGCCAAACGTTTTGCGATAATTTTACGCATTTGAGAGTTTTTGATTTCTTCCGTAAAAACTTCTCCGGCAGGAACAAATACTTTTGGCGCAGCTGATTCTTGAGGTTTTGCCTCAGAAGTTGCTTTAGCAGCAGGTTGTTGTGCAGATGGAGTGAAGTTTTCGATATCACTTCTTATGATACGTCCGTTTTCTCCTGATCCTTTAACCTGATTTAATTGAATTCCTTTGTCAGAAGCAATTTTTTTAGCTAAAGGTGAAGCTAGAATTCTTCCTCCGTTTGACGAAGTTTCTGCAACAGCTTCAGTTGCTTTTTCAGCAGCTGGAGCGTCTTTTGTTTCTTCTTTTGCTGGAGCACTTGCAGGTGCAGCGCCTCCGGCAGTATAGTTGTCAGCAATTCCGGCAATATCCGTTCCTGCAGGTCCAATGATAGCTAATAAGCTGTCAACTGGAGCAGTATTTCCTTCCTGAATTCCGATGTATAACAATGTTCCGGCATTGAAAGACTCAAACTCCATAGTAGCTTTGTCCGTTTCAATTTCAGCTAAGATGTCACCTTCAGCTACAGCATCACCTTCTTTTTTCAACCAGCTTGCTACAGTTCCTTCTGTCATTGTATCACTCAAACGTGGCATAGTTACCACTACGACACCTTTTGGTAATTCAGCTACAGCTTTTGCAGGAGCAGCAGTTTCGGTTTTGGCTTCTGCAGCAGGAGCTTCTTTAGCTTCAGCTTTTGGAGCTTCAGTGGCAGGAGTTTCTCCTCCAGCTAAAAGTGCTGAAATATCTTCTCCTTCGTTTCCAATAATTGCTAATAATGAATCAACCGGAGCAGTTTCTCCAGCCTGAATTCCAATATGTAAAAGAGTTCCTTCATTGAAAGACTCAAATTCCATTGTTGCTTTATCTGTTTCAATTTCAGCAAGGATATCACCTTCGCTAATTTTGTCGCCTACTTTTTTTAACCAAGTCGCTACCGTTCCTTCCGTCATAGTATCGCTCAAACGAGGCATTGTTACTTTTATCGCCATAATATTTTTATAGTTTATGAGGTGTAAATGGATAGTCTTCTTGTGCGTATACTACATCGTATAATTGTTGTAATTCAGGATATGGGGATTCTTCAGCGAATTTCACACATTCTTCAACCAGGTCTTTCACTCTTTGGTCAATTACTTCAATTTCTTCTTCTGTAGCATATTTTTGATCCTTAATTACATCTAAAACCTGAGTAATTGGGTCAATTTTACGATACTCTTCAACCTCGTCTTTTGAACGGTATAATTGTGCATCAGACATTGAGTGTCCTCTGTAACGGTACGTTTTCATTTCAAGGAAAGTTGGTCCGTCACCACGACGCGCTCTGTCAATTGCTTCTGTCATTGCTTCAGCAACTTTTACAGGATTCATTCCGTCAACTGGTCCACAAGGCATTTCGTATCCTAAACCAAGTTTCCAGATATCAGTATGATTTGCAGTTCTTTCTACAGAAGTTCCCATTGCATAACCATTATTTTCAACGATAAATACAACTGGTAATTTCCACAACATCGCCATATTGAAAGCTTCGTGTAAGGAACCTTGTCGAGCAGCTCCATCACCAAAATAGGTCATAGTAACTCCTCCTGTATTGAAGTATTTGTCTCCAAAAGCCAATCCGGCTCCTACTGGAATTTGTCCACCAACGATACCGTGACCTCCGTAAAAACGGTGTTCTTTTGAAAAAATGTGCATAGAACCTCCCATACCTTTAGAGGTTCCTGTTGCTTTTCCTAAAAGTTCAGCCATTACGCGACGAGGATCAACTCCCATACCAATTGGCTGTACATGATTTCTGTAAGCAGTAATCATTTTGTCCTTAGTCAAATCCATAGCATGCAAAGCACCTGCTAATACAGCTTCCTGACCATTGTAGAGGTGAAGAAATCCTCTGACTTTTTGTTGAATGTATAATGCTGCAAGTTTGTCTTCAAACTTTCTCCAAAGCAGCATGTCTTCATACCACTTTAAGTAAACCTCTTTTGTAACTTCTTTCATCTGAATTCTTTCTTTTGCTAAAGTTGTTTTTTTGTGTTATCAATTATCACCTATAACGCAAAAATAGTTTCCTCCCACAAATTTGCGCCCGAAGGGTCGGGATGCAAAAATAAGACATTACATTTAAGAACTAAAATTTAAAAGGTACTTTTTGGCTTTTTTTACAAGAACTTTTTGTCAAACATGAATGGAAGTAGGTTTTTAAGGGATGCGGATTGATAAACGGCACCTATTTCTCCCATAAAATAAATTTCTATAGGGGTGTCCTGTTTTATTTCATATTCAGCGATCGATTGTCTGCATGAACCACATGGCGGAATAGGAGCTTTGGTTTGATTTGTGTCAGAAGCTGCTGTAATAGCCATTTTTAAAATTTTAGCTTCCGGATAAACACTTCCAGCATGAAAAATAGCTACGCGTTCTGCACATAATCCTGATGGATAAGCGGCATTTTCCTGGTTTGATCCTAAAATAATTTTTCCGTTATCCAATAATAATGCTGCACCAACTCTAAATTGTGAGTAAGGGGCATAGGCTTTTTTACGAATCTCTACAGCCTGATTCATTAAATTCTGAATATCGTTTGGTAATTCTTTTAAGGTATCGAAAACCAAAAATGATGATGTTACACTTATTTCTTTCATTGTTTTTATGGGAAAAAAAATCCAAATTCTATTTCTAGGAATTTGGATTTGATATTGTTTTTTATTTGCTGTTTGATTAATACTCTTCGTATTTGTCGCCAAAATTAAAGGTTAATGAGAAGCGAAGTGTATTCTCTAACGGATTTTTAACTTTTGATGCTGAGAATAAGTAGGATACATCCACTTTTACGATATTGTATTTGAATCCTGCTCCTAATGAGAAAAATTGTACGGCACCTTTATCAGGACTTTGGTGGTAATATCCGGCACGCATCGAAAATGAATCCTGATATGTGTATTCACCTGAGACACTATAGGTGATTTCTTTTAGTTCTTCACTAAAGCCATCAGGTGCGTCTGAAAATGATTGGAAAATCCCAGGCACCCAACCGATAGAGTTGTATTTGTTGTTGGCTTCCTGAACGCCATTGCTTTCGCCAGCATCTTCAGTGTCTCCATCATTATTTAAATCAATAGGAACAGGAATTTGTGGTGTAGGAACAAGTAGTTTTGTGAATTCTACACCAACGGCTACTTTATTGTAATCATCTAATATAAAATCAAAACCACCACCTATTCTTAAATTGGCAGGAAGGAAATTAGATCCGGATCCATTATCTATATCACTCAAATCGTAATTGATTTTTGGTCCAAGATTCTGAAAATTAAAACCGGCTCTCCATCTTCCGTTAAAATCAGCATAGGCAATCTCTTCAGACTGATAAAATCCGGCAACATCAAATGCAAATGATGTAGCTGCAGATAAACTTTGTCCTGCAGTTGTAATTCCTAGATTTGAACTAATGAATCTCGCTCCAACGGCCATAGAGAACATTTCGCTTAACTTCAATGAGTATGATCCATCAATTGCATATTCTGATGGTTTAACAGTATTTGCAACATCATTAGGGTTATCTCTTAGTTCAATATCTCCAATGCTGAAATAACGGATACTACCGGCAAAAGCACTTCGTTCATTAATTTTGTTGTAATAAGTCAACTGGCTTAGTGAAATATCATTTACCAAATCAGTTAAATATGGAGTATAACTCACAGAGAATCCTTGTTTGTCAATCGAAAAAGCATATTTTGCAGGATTCCATTGTTGAGAAAATACATCTGCAGAAGTTGCAACTCCCTGATCTGCAAGACCGGCAGCTCTGGCATCAGCAGCTACCTGTAAAAAAGGAACTCCCGTTGTAATTGGCCTGGTTTGTGCTTCCGCAAACGATATAATAATAAAATAAAATAGTAAGAGCGATATTTTTTTCATTTATATTAAGTAAAGTGTTAGTTCATATGTTAGTGGTGCAAATATATATTATAGAATAACAAGTTTTTCATACTTTTCTGCTTTTTTATTTGTTAAGTTAGATTTGACAGTGAGTTTGTAAATGTAAACTCCTTTTCCAATTCTATCTCCAAAATCATCTTTACCATCCCATGTAATTTCTCTTGATAAAAAACCTTCAGTTGTAATAATTTGGTTTTTTGTCCAGACAACTTTTCCTGTTATTGTTATTACCTGCACCTGAACATCTAAAGGTTCATAAGGTTTGTTGTGAGAAAACCAAAATTGGGTGTAGGTAGAAAACGGATTCGGATAATTAAGAACGTGAGTCAATGTAAGTGATTCATCACCAACAACTATAAATTGTATTTCGCTTGTCACAGGATTATTATAAACATCCCAGGCGGTAAAACTTAATGTGTGCATTCCGGCACTTAAATTACGTAATGGAAAACGTAAATTTCCATTGGTGTAATCATCTAGTTTTGTTTGGTAATAATCATTCAAAACATAAGGATTGCTAACATCTCCATCTAAAACAGCAACAATATCATGACCAATCCCACTTGCTGTATTAATTCCGTTTTCGTCTTCAAGAAGCGCTAAAAGAAACGGAGAATTATTTGTTATTCCTCCAGACACAAAAGTTTCATCGTTCATATATAACTGCACTTTTGGACTAATATTGTCCTGAGGCGCATTTTCGTTGATTCCTCCGATTTTTATAATGTCATTAAAGCCTGATTGGTTTTCTAAAACTTCATTTTTTTTAGAATAAAAGCTAATTCTGCCATTGTTTACAGGAATTCGGATGTCTCTTGGAACTACAAAACTAAATTCAAACTGACCATTGGTTACGGAAGCATTTCCTCTAAAAATAGTTTCTCCTAAAGTTTTAAATTGCATTGACGGACTATTGCCATCATTATTAAGTGTTGTATTAGTAATTAATTTATCAAAAATTGCTGTTGAAAGTTCACCGTTATAATTACTTAATATATTGTTGTTCTCATCGGTAATTTCTCCGGATATTTTAATTTTTGCCAAAGATTTAAAATCTTCAATCGTTCCTGAAACAGGTATGTCGTTTACTTTTGTTAAATTAATTCGTGGCTTGGGAACGGCTAACATTATTGCAGGATCTCCCAAATAGAAAACAACATTACTTGAAGAACTTGGATTTTCATTTTTAGAAATCCGAAGCGCTTCTGCAATCGTTTTGTATTGATTAGACCCAAAAGATAAAAGGTTTTTTGTCAAGTTGTCATTAAAATTTTCAGCATTATATTGTCCTATAGAACGAATCGTGGTTAGCATGGCAATAGCTCCTCCTTTTGGGTTCCAAAAAGTATATTCCCCGGCTGTTGGATGAGTTGGATCATCAAAACGAGAAAAATCACAGGTTATGGTTATAAATAATGGATATTTATATTGATTACTTAAGTTTTGACCATCTGATTTTTCCCAAATTCGTTCGCCGGATAAGCCATCTTCACCTCCGTGCCCCAAATAGTTAAATACCAAAGCACCTTTTTCAAAGGCATCGAAAAAATCTGATCTTGCCTTTGGGTATCTTGAACCACCCGCTGATGCTTCTTGTGTGTAAGAATCCAGAAAGATTTTATCAATATTTAAAAAAGGTTTTTCAGCAGCAATTTTATCTGCTAAAGTGTTTTGACGTAATTGTAATGTAGCGTCAGAAGCTTTGTCGGAATCATCACTGATTAAAACAAAATTATTTCGCCAGTTTCCGTAAGATTTGGTATTATGGTATTCTAAAACTTTATTTACCATTTCTTCTGCCTGTGTATTGTCAGAAACTAACATTCTCCCTGTTGCGATATCAATTCCTCCAAAAAAAGATATTACATTTCCTTCATTATCATCCATTAATCCGTAAAAGTCATCAGAGGCAAATGAAGATTCTCCAGTTGTGTTGCTGTTTAAGGAATGATATATAGGTACAATATTGGTATTATTGGAAATACGGTTTTTATAATCGAATGAGGCGTCGCCAAAAAGATTTAGATATTTTATCCTCTTGTCCGATGAAGAGGCATTTTTGTATACATACCTAACACAATTTCTGATTGCTGCTATATCCTGCTTGCCTGAAGAAAACTCCTGATAAATATTTTCAAGGGTAACAACTTTCACATTTAAATTAGAATAAGTTCTATGGAAGTTAGCTAGTTTTTCAGCTTGCGAAAATAAAACCTTCGGAGTGATAATTAAATAATCAATATCCTGAAAATTATTTTGCGTATTTTTAAAAAGAGTCCCTTTTAAGTTTTGATTGACAATTTTTGATTGATTCTCTTTTGAAGGGGTGTAATAATCTGATGGGTCAATGGCTATATATTTTCGAATTTCACCTAAAGAGGCTTTAAAGCTTAGATTGTCCAAATTGTTGTTTTCGATTTTTGATACATTGTATAGGTCCGTAATGTCCCAAATTTGTGAAATACCAGAAGCACTGGAAATAAGGTAATTAACTATTCCTGAATTAGAACCTGCAAGATCGTACTGAAATTGAAATTGTTTTCCTGTTCCTTTTAGTTTTCTTTTCGCTGTTAAATTAATATAATCCAGGTATCCTTTTGAGCCCGGGACTCCATTATTATTATAGATAAGTTTTATTTTTACATTTTCTGATCCGGTAAAACTGGTATTTGCAGGTAGGTTTCCTGTGTAAAATTTTACATCAGAACCTGAGCTAAGTTGGCTGAAAAAAATATTTCCAATATTCTGTCCATTAGCAGAAATAGCAAATGAAGTGCTTGTAAACGCTGCTGAAGCGGCAGCAGTTTCAATTTTTATAGGAATTGAAGTTTCAATATTTTGGAAATTAAATTCAAACTCCTGTTCTTGATTGATGTCAAAAGATTCTCCAAACCATTGACGTCCCAAATGTGCAATATTACTCCTGTCAATTTCGTGAAATTGATGGTCGTCGAAAGTGGTTAAATCTAAAGTGCTGTTTCCTGAAGGTTGGTTTATGTTTGAAATCCTTTTTCCGTCACCTCCATATGTGGTAATGTAATAATAAGATTTAGTATCGTATAAGTTAATATTGGTTTTGCTTTCGTTATTCCAATTGCTAATTCCTTCAGCGTAAAAAAGAATGTAGTCTTCATTGTTAAAGCTTCCATCATTTTCGCCGATAACCTGAATAGCGTTTTCAGTTAAATCCTCAGGGTAATAGGTGTTATTTGCCAAAGGAAGCATTCTGCCGCCATTTCCGTAAATTTTAATTTTTTTAGGATCACTTTTATTGGTATCGAAACCCAGATTTTGTAAAAAAGATTTTGAAATTTTATAAACACCTGATTTTTCAACATAAAAGCGATACCAATCTCCAGAGGATAAAACCGAATTTGAAATACTATTTAACTTTAAAGTGGAAGCTGAGTTGTTACTTTTTGAAGAATTATTATTTATTGAATATGAAAAAGATTTGATTCTTTTAAAGCTATTTCCTTCGGATATTAATGGAGATAAAGAAATGAAACCTTGTTTTTGATCTCTTGAAGTAGCTATTTGGAGTGTTTCGTTTGGTTGTTTCTGTATGTTAGTTAATGATAAATCACCTAAATCTGTAGCAGAAACAGATTCATAAATAATGTTGGTAATTTGGACATCACTATTGCTTGAATAATCCGAATAATTCGGCCTAAATAATAATGATATGGTTTTTTTAGTAACATCATATCGAAAATTATCACCTGTAAAGTAAGGTATATTGGTTTTGAATTCGCCAAAATTCATTTCTTTTTTGTTTTGCCAATCTATTGTGACACTCCCATTTATCTGGGAAAACAAGAAAAATGGAACTAAAAAAAGATATAAAAGGATGACTTGTTTCATAGTTAAAGAAAACGAAATTAAATTTAAAATATTTTAGCAAGTAAAAATATAGTATTTAATGTTATAGTAATAATAAAAAGTATATTTTTGCGTTCGAAACTATAGGTTATTTTCTGGTAAAAAACAGTTAAATAAAATTATTAGAACACATGTTGCTAATTAAATGTTAATTATTATATTGCAGCACCTAAATTTATCACCTAAGAATGAGTATGAAAGTAAACAAAATTGTAGCCTTGCAAGTAATGATGTCAATAGTATTGATGTTAGGCACGGCTAGTTGTAGCAAAAAATCAAGTTCTAGCCGCGCTTCAAGAGCAACAGGTTGGGATGTTGATAGTCAGAATGGAACGGCTGCCAGAAATGCAGGAAAAAAACAACAGGCTGGTCCTGGTTTAGTTTTCGTTGAAGGAGGTACATTTACTATGGGTAAAGTACAAGATGATGTTATGCACGATTGGAATAACACACCAACTCAACAACACGTTCAATCGTTTTACATGGATGAAACGGAAGTTACTAATGGTATGTATTTAGAATACCTGGAATGGTTGAAAAAAGTTTTCCCACCTACAGAAGAAAGTTACAAAAATATCTACGCTGGAGCATCACCTGATACTTTAGTATGGAGAAATCGTTTAGGATATAATGAAACGATGACAAATAATTATTTAAGACATCCTGCTTATGCTAACTATCCAGTAGTTGGTGTTAACTGGATTCAGGCAGTTGAATTCAGTAAATGGAGAACAGATCGTGTTAACGAAGCTGTTTTAGAAAAAGAAAGATATATTAAGAGAGGTGCTAAAACAGAAGATGTTACTGCTGAAAGTTTGTTTAGTACAGAAGCTTATCTTGCATCGCCTTCCACTTCTTATGGAGGTAATGAAGAGATTGTATTAAAGAAAAGCCCTACTGGCAGAAGACCTAAAAAAGGAAAAGATGGTACTGTAGAAGAGCAGAAAAATGTTTATGCACAACGTTCTTCAGGTGTTATTTTGCCGGAATACAGACTTCCTACTGAAGCTGAATGGGAATATGCAGCAGCAGCAGATGTTGGACAAAGAGAATATAACATTTACAAAGGACAAAAGAAATATCCTTGGTCTGGAGATTATACTCGTTCAGCAAAACGTAAAAACAGAGGAGATCAATTGGCAAACTTTAAACAAGGAAATGGTGATTACGGTGGAATTGCTGGTTGGTCAGATGATGGTGCCGATATTACAAATAATGTGAAAAGCTATCCTGCAAATGATTTTGGATTATATGATATGGCTGGTAACGTAGCAGAATGGGTTGCCGATGTATACAGACCAATAATTGATAATGAAGCAAATGATTTTAACTATTATAGAGGAAATCAATATGCTAAAAATAAAATTGGTAAAGATGGTAAGTTAGAAATTATCACAAAAGATAATATTAAATACACCACTTTAAGTAATGGTAAAGTAGTTGCTACAAATTTACCAGGAGAAATAGCTCAGGTTCCGGTTGATGAAAATGAAACGTATTTGAGACAAAATTTCAGCAAAAGCGATAATGTAAATTATAGAGATGGAGATAAACAATCTTCAAGATACTATGATTTTGGAGATTCAGAATCAGCTGATGACGCTAAAAAAGAAACAATGTATAATTCTCCAATACACAATGTTACTACAGATAGTTTAGGTAACATGGTTAGAAAATATGATAGTTCTAGCAAAAGAACAACTTTAATAAACGATAATGCAAGAGTTTATAAAGGAGGTTCTTGGAGAGACAGAGCGTATTGGTTAGATCCTGCACAAAGAAGATATTTTCCTCAGGATATGGCTACTGACTACATCGGATTTAGATGTGCAATGTCAAGAGTAGGTGCTAAAACTGAAAGAAGAAAATCACCAAGGAATTAAATTTTAGAAATTCCAATAAAAATTCCAAATTCCAAAACTGTTTCAGTAAGGAATTTGGAATTTTTTTTATTTTTATAATCTATTAAATGTTGTAAAATGAATATTAAAGAAATTCATGAGTTATTTTTAAAATGTAAATCTCTTTCAATTGATACACGTAAGATTGAAAAAGACTCTATGTTTTTTGCTATTAAAGGAGAAAATTTTGATGCGAATACATTTGCTCATGAAGCATTGGAGCGTGGAGCTTTATTTGTAGTGATTGATAATCCGTCTTATTTAATTAATGAAAGAACAATTCTTGTCGAAAATAGTTTAGGTGCTTTACAGGAATTGGCAAAATTTCATAGAACATATTTAAAAATCCCTATAGTTGCATTAACTGGGAGTAATGGAAAAACAACGACAAAAGAACTTATAAATGTTGTTTTGTCGAAAAAATACAATACAAAAGCTACTGTCGGAAATTTAAACAATCACATTGGAGTTCCGCTAACATTATTATCATTTACCAATGAAACGGAAATTGGAATAGTAGAAATGGGAGCTAATCATAAAAAAGAAATTGAATTTTTGTGTGAGATTGCACAACCGGATTATGGCTATATCACCAATTTTGGGAAAGCACATTTAGAAGGTTTTGGAGGTGTTGAAGGAGTAATTGAAGGAAAAAGCGAGATGTATAAATACTTGCTTGAAAATAATAAATTAGCCTTTATTAATTTAGATGATGTTATTCAGGTTGAAAAATCAAAAAATATAAAATCTTTCACATTCGGATTAGATAATAGCTTTGCAGATTTAAATGTCCAAACAATAGAAGCTAATCCATTTGTCGTAATTAATTATAATGACTTCTTTGTAAACTCAAATTTAATAGGTCTTTATAACGCTAACAATATTAATGCAGCTGTTGCTATTGGTGCTTATTTTAAAGTTGAGCAACAAAATATTAAGACAGCAATTGAAAATTATGTTCCGACTAATAATAGATCTCAGCTATTAAAGAAAGAGTCATTTCAAATTATTCTGGATGCTTATAATGCGAATCCGAGTAGTATGGCTGTCGCAATTACTAATTTTTTACAATTAGATAATTTAAATAAAATAATGATTTTAGGAGATATGTTCGAGCTTGGAAACGAAAGCCAGCAAGAGCATAAGATTATTGTAGATTCTTTAGTAAATCAGAATAAATCTTCTGTTTATTTAATTGGAAAAGCTTTTTTCGTAAATTTTATTCCACATGAAAACATTCATTTCTTTGAAACTTTCGACCAGTTTGCTGAATATTTAAAAGAAAATAAATTCAAAGAAAAAAGTACGATATTGATTAAGGGATCACGTGGTATGGCTTTAGAACGAACTTTAGATTATATATAATACTTTAAAGATTAATTTTGAAGACGATTATGGTTTCAATTGAAAATTTTAGAAAATTAGCCATGTCTTTTCCAGATGCTACTGAAGAATCTCACTTTGAGAAAATTTCTTTTCGCATCAAAAAAAAAATATTTGCCACTTTTGATGAGAAGAATAATCGGGCAGTTTTAAAATTAAATGAAATTGATAAATCGGTTTTTTGTGCTTCAAGTGAAATCATTTTTTACCCAATTCCAAATAAATGGGGCAAACAAGGCTGGACAATTGTGGAACTTTCAAAAGTAAGACCGGAAATGTTTGAAGATGCTTTGATACTATCTTATGAAAGTGTAATTACAAAAAAGAAATAATGATGAACCTAACAGTTTTAAACCTGTTAGGTTTTGTTTTTTTTATTCGATAATTGTTCTAAAGGTCAAATTTACACGAGGTTTTGAAGTTGTTTTAGTTGGTGGCAAACGATGCAGCCAATGTGTTTGCGTTGTATCTTTCATTACCAATAAACTGCCATGTTCCAAGATTAATGAAACTGTTTCTTTTGTTTCTTTATGTTTGAAAGCAAATTTTCTCTCTGCGCCAAAACTTACAGAACCAATAGCGCCATTTTTCTTTAAATCTTTTTCGGCATCACTATGCCAGGCCATTCCTTCATCTCCGGTATGATATAAATTCAATAGACAGGAATTGAAAGTCTCTCCGGTTTTTTCTTCTATTATTGTTTTTAATTCAAGTAATTCTTTGGTCCACGGAAGCGCTTTTTTGGTTGTATTCGAATACGTATATTCAAACTCCGAATCGCCATACCAGGCTACTTTTCGTTTGGTCAATATTAATTTTCCGAAGATTATGGCTTCGTCGTTTTTCCAATCAATTGTAGTTAAAAGAATGTCCAGATAATGATTTGAATCTTCACGGGAAAATAATTTTCCGTAATAATTCACTGTTCCATCTTTTGGAAGCAAATTAGTCGTTTCGTCCGTATGTAGATTAAATAAGTCCATTTTTCCATTTTTTATATTCGGTTTTCATACAATATACAATGGCCACAAGGTCTGAAACCATTTTGTCTGGCTTCATTTTCAGATAAAAAGAAAACGCGATTTTCGCGTTTCATTCTTTTTCCGGAAGAGCATCTTAAAGTTCCGTAAATTTTTAGTTTTTTGTTTCCACCAAAGCAAATTTCAGCATTTTTAATTTTATTTCGGAGATGTAAATCCAGAATTTTAGAATGTTGGATCATGATGTTTTATTTTTACCCTTTTTTAATCAATAGAGTTACGCATTATTTCGTTGAAGTATTAAAGATCCGAATTTAGTTGCGCACCTTCCCAGCCAATAATAGCTGTTTTACGCGTATTTCCCCACATATAACCACCAAGTGTTCCTGTGGATTGAATTACGCGGTGACAAGGAATAAGAAAGGCTACAGGATTGCTTCCAATAGCAGTTCCGACAGCTCTTGAAGCATTTGGCTTTTCTATTTGCTGTGCAATCGAACCATAAGTAGAAAGCTGTCCCATTGGAATTTTAAGTAACGTTTCCCAAACTTTTAATTGGAAATCGGTGCCTTTTAAATGCAGTTTTATTTCGGATAATTTGCTCCAGTCGTTTTGAAAAATAAATAAGGCATTTTGTTGTAATAAGTCCAGCTTTCGTAAGAATGTCGCATTTGGAAATTTGCCTTTCAAATTTTCAAATCCTATTTGTTCATTTTCGGCGAAAGCCATAAAGCAAACACCTTTGTTAGTTGAAGCAACAATAATAGTTCCAAAAGGACTTTTAGCAAAACTGAAATTAATTTCCAGATTTTTTCCGCCATTTTTATATTCGGCTGGTGTCATTCCTTCAATGTTTACGAATAAATCATGCAGGCGGCTTGTGCCTGAAAGTCCTGTATCGAAAGCTGCGTCAAATAAGGTTACCTGATTGTCTTCTTTCAGAATTTTTTTGGCGTGTTCTAGACTTATATATTGCAAAAACTTCTTTGGACTTGTGCCAGCCCATTCCGTAAACAAGCGCTGAAAATGAAACGGACTTAAATGTACTTTTTCGGCAACTTCATCAAGGTTGGGCTGCGTTTTGAAATTGGCTTTGATATAATCGATGGCTTCAGCAATCCTATTATAATTGATGTTTTCCTGTATGTTCATTTCTTTCAGTTTTATAATGCAAATATCGACCGGCTTTTGCAGTCATAAAATCCGAAACTTGCTTTGTTTTTTATCTAAAATTGCAGATTCGTAAGGTTTTAAACTTTTTTAATTTCATTTAAATCAATTTTGTGGAGAAGTTTTTCGGTAATCGGATCCAGATATCGATATGGGATATTGGGTCCTAAAGGCCGAAAAGGACCGTCTTTATGATTTAAAAAAGCAGAATATCTTCCGCAGCATTCTAATGTCACATAACTAAAATCAGAATCGCAACTGCTAACCTGAACATTAATCCATTGCGGAACTTTGCCATTTCTCCATAAATAATCGATTACAGTTGACTCTAAAGCGGGATTAATAGAACTTGTTTCATCAATTTTATCATCAGGAAAGATTTGCTGATCACTTTCTAAATTTTTATCAAATGAGCAGTTCGTTTTAATTATGAATTTATAATCGGCTGGTAATTTGTTGATTACCATTTCCTGAGTAAAATCTATGAGCCCGTCAAGTGCTTTTTGTAAATTTTGTTTAAAATCTTCTTTTTCCATAATTATTTTATTCAAGAAAATAAAGGTATTTACTATTTCAAATTATTTTTTCGACCAGAAACACTGATTAATTTATAACCGTTATCCGTTCTCAAAAATTGAAAATGATCTTGTCCGAAATCCGATTCATTCTTGGGTGAAATTACGATGTTTTTAACCGGATACATCCAGTCTTTTGATTGATTACAATTGTTGAAATACATTTCATATTCGCTTGTTTCAAAAATAAAAGGATTTAAACCATCAGAAGAAATAAAATATTCCGTTTTACCAGCAATCAGTTCTTCTAGTTTTAGTTTTATAAAAGTATAATTTTGGTTGATGAATTTAGTTTTGGATTCATTTATCCATCCATCCGGTTCTTTCCAAAAACTAATTTTATCAAAAGAGGATTTTAATAAATTATCTTTTGATAAATCAGTAAGCAGATTGTTTTTGACCCAGAACTCAAATTCCTTATCAAAATTGATAAAAGAATAATATTGTCCGTCGACTCCCAGAAAATTTTCCCTAATTGAATCTTTGCTTGGTGTAGTAGATTTTTGTACAGAATAAAAATTCAAATCATCATTGTATTTAAAATTTTCAATTAAGATTTTGTTATTGGTGTCGATAAGATATTCTTTCCCGCCTGACCAGCTAAAATGATTGCATCCTTCGTGATTATCTTTTACTTTTTCAGCACCTTCTAATACTACAACCATTCCATTTCTTGCTTTTGTCAGGTCATTGTATATTGCAGGAATTACAATTTTTCCCTCAGAATTGAACATTCCCATTTTATCGGTTTTAGAATCCCTGAATCTGATGAAACCTTCATTTTCACAATCAGAACTATTGTCGAAAGTATATAAACTGTCAATGCCAACGATTCTTCCGGATTTGGTGAGGTAATAACTTTTCCAGCTTTCTTTATCTTCTTCCATTACGGCAATAATATCATCAAATTTACTGGCTGAAGTCAGTCCCATGAATTTTGGTTCTATTTTGACCCTGCCATTCTTGTCTTTAAATCCGATGTAGGTTGAATCCTTATCCTGAAAGGAAACCCAGGTGTCTTTGTTTTGAGAAAAGGTGACACAATTTATAAAAAAAGATATATAAATTAGCAAAAATCGCTTCATAAAAAAGTATTTCCAGTAAATATAAAACAAAGCTTTTGAAATGAAAAACCCTTACAGGAACTGAATTTATTTCAATTTTCTGTAAGGACATTTTTGTGTTATTTTGAAAGCGTATATGTTGTTTTTTCTTTCTTTTTATCTTTTTCTTTCTTTTTATCTTTTTCTTCTGTTTTATTTTTTTTCTCTTCTTCGTGTTTTTTAGCTAATTCTTCTTTTTCTACTTTAGCTGTTTCGACCTCTTTTTTAAAATCGTCAATTTTTTTTGAACTTGATTCTATATCAGTCTTTGCCTTATTTAATTTTTCTTCAGATTTAGCAATCTGTTTTTTAGATTTTTCAATGTTTTTTTGTTGATCTCCATCATTATTTTCTGAATTATTTTGAAGAGCTGCTAATTTATCTTGTACAATTTTTAAATCTGCTTCTTTTTGTTTTGATTTCTCTTCCAGTTTTTTTAGTTGCCTTTCTTCTTTCGCTAATTTACTTTCTGCAGTTTCAATTCGGTTCTTTGAATGCATCATCATGTACCGCATTTGTTGCTGCTGGCTATTCATTTGTCGTTCGCGTGCCCACTGTGCGTTTTGATTGTTCATCTGTTGATGCATATTTCTCGATTGTTGCTGTTGAATGCGCATAGAATTATTTAGTGTATTCATATTGTATTGCGCTGTTGAAACAATTGGGAAGGTGATTAATAAAATCAAAATGAGACGTGCTGTCATAATTTAGGTTTAAGGTTGTTTTTCATTCCAAATGTATATTTATTTTTAAAATTATGAAAAAATATCTGATTAATTTTAATGTTCTTGATAGCCATTTGCGTGAGGGATAGCAGCAGGCTACAGAAGTAGCGCGCATAGCCTGACAGCATTTAAGAAAAGGACCACTGAACGCCAAGTATATTTGGGACTTTTTTTAAATGGTGGCACGCCCAAATAAAAAACCCTCACATTGCTGCAAGGGTTATAACTTATTTTGAAAGTTGTCTAATCACTATTTATTAATGACTATTCACTAATCTAGTATCTGTAATATTCCGGTTTGTATGGACCTGCAACATCAACACCAATATAAGCAGCCTGATCGTCACGTAAAGTTTCCAATTCAACACCTAATTTAGCTAAGTGCAAAGCAGCCACTTTTTCATCTAAATGTTTTGGTAACATATAAACGTCATTGTTATAAGCAGCGCTGTTTTTCCATAATTCGATTTGAGCCAAAGTCTGGTTTGTAAATGAGTTACTCATTACAAAACTTGGGTGACCTGTAGCACAACCAAGGTTTACCAAACGACCTTCAGCAAGAATAATGATATCTTTTCCGGCGATAGTATATTTGTCAACCTGAGGTTTGATTTCGATTTTTGATGCACCGTGGTTTTTGTTCAACCAAGCCATATCAATTTCGTTATCAAAGTGTCCGATGTTACAAACAACAGTTTTGTCTTTCATTTGCTCGAAATGAGATCCAAGAACGATATCTTTATTTCCTGTAGTTGTAATGATGATATCAGCATTAGCAATTACAGTGTTTAATTTTTTAACTTCGTAACCGTCCATTGCAGCTTGTAAAGCACAAATTGGGTCAATTTCAGTAACTGTTACAATAGATCCTGCACCTCTGAAAGAAGCAGCAGTTCCTTTTCCAACATCACCATATCCACAAACGATAACTCTTTTTCCAGCTAACATTAAGTCAGTTGCACGACGTACAGCAT
>Ga0247810_10000904_pt1 | contig 22774 bp, 29 predicted proteins | sample UWRJL119311C1_FD_179918 | JGI IMG/M metagenome (GOLD analysis project Ga0247810, IMG submission 179918) | Plant litter microbial communities from Arlington Agricultural Research Station in Wisconsin, United States - UWRJ-L119-311C-1 | ecosystem: Environmental > Terrestrial > Plant litter >... | reverse complement strand
TTTTACCTCCAATGACATTGCGCGAAGCGCTCGAAACGACTAAAATTCATAGTGTTGCCGGAAAATTAAAAGAAGTAGGGTTAATGAATCAGCGTCCGTTTCGCAGTCCGCATCATACCATTTCAAAGGATATTTTCTTTTAATTGGGGGTTAAGTTTTTTTATTATTTTTGTTTAAAAATTAGAAATGAGAGCAGCAATTTATGCGAGAGTATCAACAACTGATAATAAACAAGATTATTCAAGACAGATTCAGGATTTAACCTTAGTTGCAAATAAGGATGGTTACAGTGATCAATGTATTGACGTATATGCGGACAAAATAAGCGGGTTCACTAAAAATATAATGAGACCGGAACTTTCAAATATGATTTCTAATCTTGCAAAATACGATGTAGTATATGTTACAGAGATTTCAAGATTAGGTCGTAAGCCTTCCGAGGTAAGAAAAGTTATTGATCAAATAAGTGATTTACAAATACCCATTTATATCCATCAGTACAAGCAAAGGACTATAAATGATGATGGAAGAGATAATATTGTTCTGTCGATAATAATGAATGTTTTAATTGATATAGGAAATCAGGAAGCGGAAACTTTTAAGCAACGTTCAAAATCTGGTTTACTCAGCGCAGCAAAGCGAGGTTTCGCCGGTGGCGGTGCCACACTTGCATTTGGCTACCATAGACGCGATGATAAAATGTTGGTAGTAAATCCGACTGAAGCTGAAATTGTTAAGTTGATATTTAAAATGTATTCTGAGGGAGATGGGTCGAAGAAAATAGCAAGCCATTTAAATCTGCACAAGATACCTACAAAACTACAAAATACGTCAGTTACGAAAGTTATTAAATATAAAAACCATGTAAAACATGTTGACGAAATTAGATGGGGTGATAAGCAGGTTCAAGAAATTTTAGCTAATACTATATATAAAGGGGAAAGAAAATACAAAGGTATTATTATTGAAATTGAGCCTATAATTTCATCTGAATTGTTTGACGAATGTACGAAAATACGAAAAACAAAGACACATCGAAACTATTTAACAGATTATGACTACTTACTTAAAAACCTACTTGTTTGCGGCCGTTGTGGTCGCAATTATTTTGCTAAATACAAAAAAGTTTTGGGTGGTGACAAGGTGTATATTTGTTCTTCGAGATTAAACAGAGCCAATTGTGGTAATTTCGGTGTGAACATAACTTATTTGGAATCTGTAATTTATCATTTATTAATTAGTTCACGTTACCTATTAAAGTATATACAAGATAAAGACAGTTTAAGGGATTCCGTAATGCTTAAATTAGAAAGTATGGAAAATGATTTGATTTTAAGACAATCTACCCTAAAAGGCATAGAGAAAAGTTCAGATCTATTACTTTCATTATATTTAAAGCAACGTATGAATGAAGTAAGATACGAAAAGGAACAGGCAAAAATAGATACTGAATACGAAAGTGTATCTAAAAACATTGAGTTATTAAAGTTGTTGATTGCTGATAATAAAACATTATTGAACAAGCTTAGTGCTGTTGATAGTGATGCCGAATTTATAAATAAAATAACATCTAACCGAAAAGAGTTAATAGTAATTTTTAAACAATTTATTAGTAAAATAATTTTAACAAAATTGGATAAAAAATGTTTGCTTGTAGATGTACATCTTTCAATCGCAAATGTTGAGTCCAAAAATTCAATAAAGCTACTGCTTGATTTGTCTATACCTAAACGTAAAAATAATCTTGAATATTCATATTGGTTACATTATAAGAAGTTGCAAGTTGAAACAAATGAAAACAACGTGTTATTAACTTTGCCACAATCTATAATAGATAGCTTTAACAAATTGGATGATCACCAATTTCATTATACTATTCCATCAGATGAAGTTTTGCGATTATAAACGCGAGGAAATGATTTCATGTTTTCTGGCATTGACTTAATAGTATATTTGGGTTGGCTACTTAGGCAGCTGAATAACAGCGGTTAGACAAGTTCTTTTTTAATTATGGGTAAATTTTTATCATATTTTTTAAACTTTAAGGGCCTTTTTTTGTATAATATTTGAAATATTATATTATTATGAAAGAAGATGCAAAGTCAGAGATCATTAACTTACAGAAAAATAAGATCGATCTTAAAATAAAAAACGTAGAGGGTTATTTGATAAAAAGAAGTAGTTTTTCGTGTGATCTAGATACTTTTTATGGAAGGTTGTCAAAACCAAAGATTTGTCCTCGATCTAATTTGATCTTTCGTTATTATTATTGCCCGTCACAACGTGCTCTTTACGTATTTACTAACCTTACCGATAGCAATTTTGACTTTGAAAATCAACACTTAGCCACAAATAGTTTTGTAGTTAATATTTATACTTCAAAGCAAGATTTTAACTACAGTGATCTAGGAAAATATTATAGGTTTTATTGTAATGAAGGTTGTAAATCTTATTCATGGGATGAGTTCGGAAACTTTGAGACTGATAGTCCGGAATACAATAGTCGTCCATTAGTTTTGGCTATCAAAGAATTAGATTCAGACACAATTTATAGAGACCCGGGACAAATGAGAAAGTGTATCTTTGGTTAGTGTAGAGAAGAGTTTTTGACACCTTCATTTTGATACGATTAAACTTTGGTAATGTTATTATTTGAATTACCTTATTATAGGCATATGAATGTCGACATACTGTCGGTTAATGTTTAGAAGGTAGCTTATTTCAATACACTTGATTTTTTTAAGTCAAAGTAATTTAACAATTAATTAAAAATCAAGTAACTCATTTATTGTAACTTCTAAACCTTTAGCGATCTCAAGTAAATAAAGATAGCTAGGGTTAAATTCCCCTGCTTCAACTTTATGAATGCTTTGTTGATCCTTCAGAATTAGTAGGCCTAATTTTGCCTGCGACAATCCTCGAGATTTTCTTAGTTCTCTAATCCTGTTACCCAATTTTATTAATTCTTCTGACTTATCCACATCTTATATAATTTACGACAATGTGGCGCTTCTATAAATAATTTTTAACATACTATCGTATGTTATTTTAATTTTTTTTGTAGGTTTGTTTTATATTCTATAAAACTTAAATATGAAAATTTTTACTAAAACTAAATGTGTCCTACTCATGGCGATCATGCTAATAAGTTGTTCCGGTGAAGAATCAAAGGATGAAGATTCGTCGAGTAATGTGATGGAAATTTTGGATCTTAAAACTTTTGAAGCTAGTGATATCATGCCAACCACTGTAATAGTATCATCGTTTATTCAATCAAATACAGAAAAGCCAATAAAAGCTAGAGGTGTGGTCTTTAATACTATTGGAAATCCGACTGTAAATGATCAAAAAGTTGAAGATCCAGAAAGTATAGTTGGTCCTAATTCAACTTTACTGCAAGGACTGGAACAGAATAAAAAATATTATGCGAAGGTTTACGCTATAAGTAACTCTGGTGCTGTTAAATATGGCAATGAAATCAATTTTACTACTTCTAAGATAGTTATTGTTCCGGCCATAATCACAACTTATCAAGCAACTAATATAACTTCTAACTCTGCCGTTTTAGGTGGGGTAATTTCAAGACTGGGTGATCTTGCAACGGGTGGAAAGATAGGAGTATGTTACTCGTCGGCAAATAAACTTCCAACTATTGGTGATACAACCATATATGCAAACACTGAATTTACGGAACCGTTTTGGATCACAGTTAAAAATTTGACAAACAACAAAATATACTATTATAGGCCGTTTGGACTGGGGACAAATGGTAATGTTTTTTACGGCGAACTAGGTACATTTAGTACCACGCAATAATTTCAAATACATCTCTAATTATAAACATCTAAATATGAAAAAAATCTCACTTAGTTTACTATTTTATGTAGTTACAATAATTTTACTAACTAATTGCACTGGTAAGAATAGTTCTAAAACAAAAAAAACAGAAAATGTTGGGCAAGCAAATCCGTTAAGCAATCAAAAAAATGATGTTGGTACTGACGAAAGTATGAAACCCGAAGATAATCTCACCTATGAATCTTATCAATTTGCAGAAAATCTGAAAAATGACTCGTTTTTTGAATCTGATAACGTGGATAAAACGATCGAGTTGAAAAGTGTCGGTATAACTACTTATTTTATTTCGGGGGATGAAGTTTCCTTAATTGGTGTATTTTATAACAAGGAAAAAAACATGGCTATTCCACGATTTGAAAATAATCCACCAAACAGAAGTTTTGTACCGGATTTTTTTAATCAGAAAGAGATAAATTACGATGATAAATATAAAAGTACGTATTCTGCAACTTTGCGTATAACACTTAAAAACCCAAAAGACGTAAAGAAGCTGAAAATGTACGTCTCGAGTGAACCTGTACTAAATTATGAATATAAGGTACCTGGTACAATTGATGAATATCGATCAGGTTTCATCGACGTTTTTGATGTGAAAGGAACCTTTAAAGGGATAAATGCGGATAGTCCATACCCGAGCAAAAATTTTGAAATTACAAATGCTGAAATATATTAAATGAATATCGAAATCCCGAAGCAAATTCGGGATTTTTTTTATTTTATTCTTACAGGTAATTATATAAGCTGATATAAATTTTATTCAATTCCTGCTGTCTGATACCCAGGTAAATCCGTGTGATGGCTATACTGCTGTGGGCGAATAGTTCAGACAAAAATGATATTCGCAAGTGCATACTATGTCACACCCCTCTATAAATGTCCATCCAATAATTTTACACGGTAGGAAAAGATTCTTGAACTTGATTGAAAGAGAAATATAATAAAATCTTTCACAAATGCTGGCATATGTTGACGTCGCGCTATATCTTAGCTTGAGAATCAGTTGTTTATGATATCAAAAAAGCAAATAGAACATATAGTGGAGCGTTACCATATAAAGTTAGGTCGTTTTAAATATAGAGATGGTATAATTGAGGATGTTCAAGGGGATGTTAACATCACTAATACATCCTTAAGAAAATTACCCCTTACGTTTGGAAAAGTGAATGGTAATTTTTTCTGCCATGGCAATAAGCTTCATAATTTAGTTGGGGCACCACATACAGTAACTGGCAATTTTAATTGTTCCAATAATCAGTTAAAATCGTTATTAGGATCACCTAAAATTATAGGTGGTGATTTTTGTTGCCACGAGAATGATTTAACGTCATTAATGGGATGTCCAAAATACATTTTTGGTAATTTCAATGCATTTCTGAACAAACTTGTTACACTTAAAGGTGCACCAGAAGTGATTGAAGGGAATTGTGTGCTTTTTGAAAATCGATTGATTTCACTGGAATGTGGACCGAGATACGTCGGACAGTCATTACATATTACCGGGAATCTACTAACAAATTTAGTTGGTATTCCGAAAACCGTAGGCAATATGTTAACAATAGATGATAGGGTATCATTGTACATGGGCAATCAGAATTGTGTAGTTAAGAGGATAGAAATTAACGTACAAGGCAATAAAAAGGTTGGTTTTTTGCCTAAACTAATCCTTGACAAACAAAAGTTTTTGCCTGTTATCTTTAAATATATGAAGTATCTTGATATTTACTCACCCGATGGCAATTTCAATCAGCCAAACTTTGAAGATATCGTTTTTGACATTGAAGAAGGATTACGTTAATAAACATAGTTAGGCAAATGAATTTTGAATCTGTTTTTCCTGAAGATTTTTCAGCACATGATGATGTTCAAGCAATTATCCGTGAGCACTGGCTGGTAATGAATTACACGGTAAATTCTGACAAATCTGTAAACGTAATAGGCGATCTAAGCTTTCCGGAGTTTGCTTCTTTTTTAAAGGAACTACCACTGAATTTTAATATAGTAAGTGGTGATTTTGACTGCTCCCTTTTGAAGAATCTTACTACTTTAAAAGGCGCGCCCGTTGAAGTTGGTGGTACCTTCAATTGTTCATATACAAGCATAAATTCGCTCGAATTCGCACCAAAAAAGGCCAAGCACCTGATTTTCGATAACAGTGTGGAGTCCATTGTGAACGGTAATACCACGTGTATTTACAAACATGTTACCATAATATCAAGGACAAGCAACTCTATTAGTAGACAAATTGATAAGTTAGTTCAAAACACGGAATATTTGCCAATAATTTTTAAATACCTTCCATTTTTTTTATTGAATGATGATCATTCGTTCAACGACCAGGGGCTTGACATTCTGATCGAAGAAGTAAAGGATGGATTAAAGTGATACATATATTATAAGTTAGTAAAAACGATTAAAGCCGACTAATTAAAATTGGATTTTTAGTTTATGTACTTGTGTGGACCGAAAAGATAGTAAGGTATTTAATTTTGTATCAACATGTGTTTTTTATATAAAAAATGCGATATTTGATTTTAAAGTAATTAAAATCAAGTAGTTATTGTTTTATAAAAAATAGTATATTTTTTTTTTAGGAATATAAAAGACTGATATTTCATACCAAAATATACAAAAATATACAAATGAACTATTACTATTTTATAATCGTGTTCTACTTTCCAAACATTACAATACCCTTGTAAGGGAATAACGTATGACAATAGGAAATTAGGTTTGCAGGCTGTACAAGTAAGTATAGTAGCATTGCCATAATTTATCGAAGCCAATCTTTTTTAGATTGGCTTTTTTTTTGCTCAGGTAATTTTTGAAATTCTGAATTTAAATATGCGGTTCTTAATATGATAAAGGATCAACAGAGTGGATATAGAACTTCAGAGAAAGGTGCTTTCATCCCATGTCACATCATGATTGTTTAAATAGAACAAAACAGTTCTAAACATTTTAAATCAAAAATGTTCTAAAATATTTGTTTTGTATGTTCTAAGTTTATATATTTGCAAAGAATTTAATAGAGTAAATATGAAAACACCTAAGCAAAAAATTGATGAAGTGCTTGACCGATTGGGTATTTCCGGCGTTAAGGCATCCGCAATGATGAGCATGCCACACACAACCTTTCGGAAGAACATGATGGACAATAGTAAGTCATATAAATTTACTGATAAGAACTATTCTGACTTGCTTGATTATCTGATTAACGAAATTAAGTACTTGGTTCTCGCTAAGAATGAAAACGAAAAGGTTGTTGACCCAGTGCAATATGTAAACGATACGTTGACGGAAATCTTCAAAAATTACAAAACCTTATCTACACAAGAAGGATGGGTTTTCGAAGAGGAAATCATCAAAGTATTAGACTATATGGAAGAGCCTGAGGCGTTCTCAGACATGAAAGAGTATTCAGATATAATTGATGCCATTGAGTCAAAAACAAAGCGTTTAAAGCAGCCATTTGATTTGCATGCATATACGAACCACACCCATAATGATAAAGGTGCGAAGCATGACCGATGGTATGAATATTTAGGATACCGAAGAAAACAAATAATTTTAAAAATTTTAGAATAAATATGACGACAGAACAAGGCAGTAAAGCCGACCAGCACATTAGAGAATATACTCAATTAATTACCACACATAAAAACGGAAAAGAATATTTAAACCGCGATGTCCTCGAAAAGTATATGGCAGATTTGAAAAAAACAAATCATTCAATGTACAAAGACTATGAAGATAAGAAGTTTGATATAATATTTAATTATAAACCCTCTTGGACTATAAGTTTGAGTGACTTCATCGGCTACCTATGCAGACATTTGAGGTATATTTCTATTGATTATTTTACTGATTATGAATTATACGATAATCTACGTTCAAACTGTATGTCAGGACAGTATAGATTTGTAAATAAAGAATTATTATATAATAAGTTAGCGCCCCTTGCACTTGATTTTATAAGAAAAGTACCTCGTACACATGCAATAAATGAAATATTAAATTCCTAATAATGATGAGAAAAGAACTAGGTAAATTAAACACCACTAGAATGTCTTTCACTGCCAAGGTTGGAAGATTTGGTACAAAAAAGAATTATCACGGCTTTCCTGAAGACACCATCTGTCTTTGTAATGTGAAAGATTTGGAAGGGAATGAACTGACTGACCACATCTGGTTCACAGTGGGCAAGACTATCAATAATTTGAATCTCTCTGTCGAAGATGTAATAAAATTTGATGCCCGCGTCAGTGGTTACCGAAAAGGATATTATAAAAATGACTATGATTTCAAATTAAATAATATATCAAAAATAGAATTAATAAATTAAAACAATAAAAAATGAATTTAAAAGAGATTGAAGATTTTTTAAAGGAAATGCAAGTAAGAAAAAATAGCCACTTGCATTCAATATTGGTAACAATTTTAACAGGTGGTAAGGGAAGCACGCTGCGAGCAGGGAATGGCGGCAGGTGGTACAATCATTCAGAAGATGTTTTAGATTTTTTACAGGCGTTGGGCGCTGATTTTAGGATAAAAGAACATGAAGAAGTTACCGGCAAAGGGTTAATCCACATTGGTTATATGATTAAAATGAATAAAAAAGCTATTGAAGAGTTTGGCATTTTATGTAAAGGTAGAATCTTTCTTTTATCAAATCTATCGAGGATTTTAAACTATAACAAGACACCATTTTATTTACAGGGTTCAGAGATGGGCAAGCTTTTACAGGCGATGGAATCCTATGATGTATTTAAAGATTTTGCAATGTACAGCGATGCTATTAACATAATAAAGAAGCGCTGTGCTAGATTTGGCTTTCCTTTCACTGTTGAGTTATACGACGAGTTTTGTCGTGATGATGTAAGTAATTCGCACGAACGCTGGTTTTATTATATGACAAATCGTGAATTAGCAGCATAATCCTTAAACAATAAAAAACAAAATATGAACACAATAAAATACAAATACGTAGTAATCGCAAAACCACAATCATTCGATGAGAATGGAAAATTTGAATATTCTCAACCTTTTGAATTTGAATTCAATGATGGTTCTCTAGCCGATATGAGAATTGCAGCACTTACTAAAGCAAATGAACTCTATGAAATGTTTGGAAACATGCCGTCGGGTCAGGAATTCCATTCGCCTTGGGAAGCCGGAATTATGAAAATGAAAAATGTCAGAACTTATTCATTAGATGTAATCTTTTTCATTGATGAATTTGATTATCAAATAATCGGTGATGATGAACTGAAAAAAGAAAGTAAAGAAGTTGAAAAAGCTGAATTCAAGAAATTGAAAATTAAGTATCCTAAGCGCAAGGAATACCTAGCATATTAAATTAAATACAATGAACACAATGAAATTTTTCGGCAAGAAAGCCACTTTTAATGATTACGGTCACGACCAAATTGAGTATTTCGTAATTTTAAAAAATACGGATGATTTAGTTAATTTTTACGATAATGCGAGGTCAGCTTGCACCTTTACGAACTTCGGTCTTAACCCGTGTGAATGGGCAGCGTATGGTGAATTTGAACTTGATGGCAAGAAATACGTCATCAATTCACCAAAACAATTGAATGGGGATAACAATTGGTGGAAATACCCTGAAATGTCTAAGCGAAGAGCAACGATTAGACCGTATATTTCATAACAAAAGCCAATCCATCCGATTGGCTTTTTTATTTTGTTCCAATTCGGAACATATATGTTCATTATTTTGTTACAAGTTGTGACTAATTTTGCTGTTCTAAATATGATGAAGATGAAAACAAATGAAAAGAATGCAGCAGAACAACACTTACTAAAAGCGTACGGATATCATCCAGCTACCCCAAAGTACAAATTGCTTGAACGGTTACTAAAGGAAGGAGAGTTGATTTTTAAAGAAGTCGGTTATAATGATGCAGTAGCTTTACGAAAAGAACTTTGGCTTTTAAAATTCGAATGCACAATGCGTTTTAATAAAATCCTAGTCAGTGAAGAAGCGTACTTTAATTATTACGTGAATGTGATGCATTTAGTTCCAAAAACTCAAGAGCCGGATAACATTTTTTATGATGAAGTTTAATGATGATAATTTAAATGACGATGATTAGTATAGAAGAAAAACAAGAAATTACCAAACACATTAGTAAGATCGGTGGTTTTAATGAAAAAACAAAAGGTTACCATGCAGTTCAAAATCTATTGATTTTGGGTGAATGGTCTTACGTCTGGTATGAGAAATCCTTTTGCGTACAAAATGCCAGTTGGCTACAACACATCGGTTTAGATGTAGAAGTTCGAAGTGATATAGTGAAAGTATCTGATGAAGCAATTGAAAAATATTACAGAAATGTTATGGGATTGATTCCGGAATTTCAACCGAGGGATAATAATTTATCCAAACGAGATAGAAGGTTAAGTATTGGCAAGGAAGAGAGAGAGAACAGCAACTGGGCAGAAAGGACTTTAGCAGATAAAAGTAGCAACGGTTAAAAAGTAAATAATAAAGATAGTATCGTCACAATTACGAAAATGAATAATGTCAAAATTATTATAATCTCAAACTTTGATTCCTTGTAGTACTCTTCAATGATCATTTTTGTATGCTTTCTGGCTTCGTGAAGTTGATTATCAAGTGATTTTTTCATCCATTTCAATTTTAATCCGTCGCAATATAATAATTTTTATATTTCATAGTTTTACGGAAATCCGTAACTTTAGTAATTAAATGTATTTTATGTGTTACTATGTTGACGTGAAAACAACAGCCGCTGAAGCGAAGGAAATGTTCAATGTTGGAATCAATAAGGCTGATCAGTTTCCTACCGGTGAATTTATAAATGGATTTAGCCATCCAAACTTGCCGATCATCACCAATATGCAGCCGGATCTAATACAGACACATCTTACTTGGGGTCTGCAACCATCATGGGGAAAAGAGAAGGATCTTGAATTGAGAAAAGGCAAGCTTAACGCACGATTAGAGGAACTATCTGAAAAGGTATCGTATAAAAATATTACTTCAAATCGTTGTCTAATTTTATGCACAAGTTATTGGGAATGGCGATGGTTGGATGAAAAAGGAACGGAAAAGGAAAAGTATAATATTTTTTCGCAAAACGATGAAATCTTTGGTTTTGCTGGGTTGTTTGATAATTGGATAAATCCGGCAAATGGCGAAATTATGAGGACTTTTACTATGGTCACCACAGCAGCCAACGAACTGATGAGTTACATTCACAACCACAAAAAGCGTATGCCTATTATTATCAATCGTGCGGATCAGCAAAGCTGGCTTGACTCGAAAGTTAATATTCAGGAGTTCGCATATCCAAATTACAATCAATCACTTGTAGCTTTCGAAGCTGCATAAAAAAATAAAATTATGGAAGAAAAATCCAAATTTACACCTGAACAACAAGAAGTACTCGATAGGATAGCTGAAAAAATGAAGAGACCAGTGAGTGATGATCCTACAGATTACTACGCACACATAGATAATCAACTTTATGTAAAATATTTTACACAGCTTTTATACGGTAGGATGGAATTGACAAATTATAGTTATCCTACGCAGCTGTTTGAGGAGGGTTTTGAGGTTTTGGATTTCCACGTGAATAAATGTCTTGAAATTTTATACAACAAGATTTTAAAAGTTGTACAGAATGCCAAAAATGAAGAAGGGAAATGGCTCGACAATCAAACTCAGATTATAAAATCTGAGGATAAGCACTTTGAACTTAGACCGTTGTTAGAGCCAGTCATTGCTAAATACGAAGAAGAAGTAATAATTACGCAAATCGATTTAGATATTCCACTAGTGTTTATTCCTGATTTTCCAGGCGAAGATGAATTTGAGTATGATGAATTTGAAGAGTTACTACCTGAATAATTAAGTTATGGTTTCGCCATTTCAGTATAATCCATGAAAAATTTATCAAATGTCGGTTTCATAAAAGAAGTAAATTTATCGCCTTCAGCCTGACTTTGAAATACAATCTTATTCTCGTCAACTATCCTGTTGATTTTGATATTAAGCAATTTTGAAAACTGTTTATGATTATCAAGGTGATTCATTTTTGCAGTTGCGTTTTCAAGTCCCCTCAGGAGTTCAATTCCTTCACGTTTGTTTTTAAGGATTGCTTCAACTTCCACAATAAATTGGTCTCTTATTTTTTCGTAATTCATATCTTAATGGTGCAAGTGTACTACTATGTCTTTTCCGTCTGACTTCATTTCAATTTTAGATGAAGCACCTATTGTAATTAAGATTAATTCATCTACCTGTGATTCATCTAAATCATCATAATCAATAGGCAGTTCTGTATCAAAAAAGATTTCTATATAAGTTATTTCTTCGCTGACGTTTTTCATATCATCATCGATGAAGTCGCAAGGATTGTCAATTTCGGGACCAAAATATTCTACCATGGCAACAGAGCGATTTATTAGCGAGGTTACGAACTCAATAAATAAGTCGGGTGGGATAGTAGTTTTGGTCGTTGCGAGAACTAATGTGTGGCTTTCCATAATAGTATCGTTTACCCAAATTTAACAAAAATTTCCAAACGTTATTAAAGAATGGTGCGCAAATAACGCTAATGATACCGGACTTTTCAACATTAGAAGTAAAGATGTCTAATTGCCATTCCTTCCTGACACACTGAAATAAATGTGTATAAACACCATTGTACTAGGCTATATTGGTGCTTTTTGTGCTTTTCGGTATTCTACATACTTACATCTGAAAAAGAAAATAGAGCAAATAGATGTTAATAAGAAAATTGCTCACTTCGACGAGAATGGAGTATATTTGTAGGGCAGGTGAGTAAGTTCATTTGAAGCCATAATAACAAAAAGGTCGAGACTTTTGTTTAAGCTGGAATTATTAATACCATATTTTGGGAATCATGAAATTACTTATTATGATGTGTGTATCATTGATGTTGTCATCAGTAGCACACGTAATCAAAGAAGTTAGAAAATTAGTTCTAGCTTGCAAAAAGTAAAACTTTTTAACCACCGGTTTCGGTGGTTTTTTTTTCTTTAAAAATGAAATAAATTTGTAATAGGATTGAAAAGTTTACGGTTACCCATAAAAAAAACCAAAGGGTCGAGACTTTGGTTTTAGGCTGGAATTATTAATCCCTTATTTTCGGAATCGTGAAAATACATATTTATAGCACTGGAACCTTTTAAGGGTACTGGTGTTTTTTTTAGTACTACAAATGTACAAAAAGTACATATATAAATATAGAAAATATTGCAATAAGTAATAATAAAACTAAAAGAGATACTAAACGTAATAGAAACAATAGACAAACTATACGAAATAATACTAGGGAACATAGTAGAATAAGTCGAGATACTAAAGCTAAAATTGCACCCTTACTTACATAACAAAGAAATTATCCCTTGAATCATTTGCTTTTTTTAAGAAAAGCTTTGCTTCCAATTCAATCAATCTTAGTGCTTCATTCTGCTTATTTAGTGAATCAATTCTTGAATGAAGTGTTGCCTTTGATATCTTTTCCTTCTTGGTATGTTCGTAAAGTTCATCCGACAGTTTAAGCCTGTGTTCTTCAACTAAAATATCATAATAATTACCAATTGTAGTATCGGTATTAGCAAAAGCTACTCTATTTGTTTTGCCAAATGTGGTCATGTAGGTATTAAGTATGTCTTGAATATTTAAAGATATTTTTTGATTTTCCTTAAAGGTTTCTAGCATGTGCTTTTTCTCACCTTTGCTACTTCTATCAACTAAGTAATATCCTAATCCAACTACCGATATTATTAATGCCCAAAAATCAATTCTATAAAATATATCCATCTTATTATTTATTCGTTTTTTAATTTATCCAACTAGCTGACTAAAATATTTTTCTATTAGCTTACGAAGATTTTTAATATCAGCTTCTATTGTCATTACTTCTGGATTGCTTTTAAGATTAGATATTACCCTTTGTACTTCTGTAATTTCATGTTCTGCACTTCTATAAATTCGTTCGGTATCTGTTGTCAAATCTCTTTCTTCAAGATAGTTCATTTCATTTAATTCAATTGTAGCCACTGCATTCCAATCTTTCACTTTTGTAAATACTATTTTTGATTGTGTTAATATCTCATCAGTTAATAATATTTTATTTCGTTGTGAAAAGAATAGCACGTTCTGAAAATCAGTTTGCGTTTCCTTTATTGCGTTCTTTAAACCATGGTGGTCTTCTCTGGATTGGACCTTTAAATAACTAAAGTGGAGAGTAACAATTAGGTCATACATTTTTTTTAAACATTCAATTTGCATTTCAGAATGTCTTGAAAACGTTATTTCACTTTTGGATAGTTCATTTTTATACTTCTCAATTTTACTAGAAAGTAACCAGTTTAGAAATATTTGTACTGCAGCAGAAGCACCTAAAAAAAGCTAATAAAATGCATGACATTTATTCCTTATAATCCCCAAGTATATCTTTAACAAGTTCAACTGTGGTATCTGCCATATTTAATGATTAAAGGAATTCTTGAAAGTACTAATTAATGAAACCCTGATTTGTTCGGTCGTCATTTCGGTTGCCTTCTTAGTGAGTACAGCATTGAATTCTTTGCAACACGATGAAAATGTAAATCCCTTTTCAGTTACTTCGATTTCCGGATATTTGTTATGCACTTCGCAAAGTTCGTTTAACAATGCAGATTTAATGGCTTCATTATCTGTAAATTCACTCATAATTATTTGTTTTTGATTACAGGTAAATTTACTCTTATTTTAGGTATTATCCTATTATTTTATGGATTGTATCTTTCCTTTTTTAGCCGGGAACCATTCCAAATAATCTACTTTTTTAAAATTTATTTTCAAACCACTTTCAATTACTTCGCAGTGGTGTAAACTGCAAAGTCACTTGCCACTCGATTCATTACTTCCCTTACTCTCTCAGCATTCTTTTGGGTAGTGAATAAGGCATCGTAAACGTACCCGACATTAATTCCCTCAACATTTAATCTTCTTATTACCTCGGTCATTATTTCGACTTCCTTTTCAAACAATCGCTGTGATGTCCTTTTATAATTTGAACATATTTTTTCATTAACAATATTTTTAATCATGCGGTTTTCGGTGGTCATATAATAGTTGTATAATGGGGACCTTTTCATTTCCAATTGATGCTTATTGAAAAATGACAGGTGTTCTATTTTGATGATCTCTTTATCAATTCCCGTGTCCTTTGAAATTGATTTATGTGTTATATATTTTTGTTCCCCGCCATATAACAACATTGCGATATTTGGGTGCAAACAAGCATAATCTACTTCAACAATTGGCTCGCCATCGATTTTTATCATTTCCCTAATCCAACGGGGCATTAAGGTAAAAGAATCAACAACTCGACCGCCTGATTTATGATCGCCAACGATTGGAATCATAATTCCATTACCGGTCAGATATTTATATAAGAGGATATTGTCCTCAATAAATGTTCTGTTTTCGTGATCCTTCCAGTATTCATTTTTGTGCCTGTTCCTCATGGTGTATTTTTTGCCTTTCTTGTTCTTTTTTTTTGCTTTGCAAAGTTCTTTTCCCCGTTTCCATATCTCTGATTCATCAGGGTAATCTATTTGAGTATATAATTCTATTAGATTAGCTGCTATGATATTATTATTAGCTAGTTTAAGGCTCTTGAATGCGTGCCTTTGTCGTTGCTGAATCAATTTAGGTGTCGTCAAGGAATAGGTTGTTAAACCTGCGTTATAATACGTATCGGTAATTTTAAACTTTCGTGATGTTACGCCTTGACTATAGGTTTCTCTGCCAAATTCGTTCTTCATTATTTCTATCATTGGCCCCTTTTCTTTCGTGCCGGATAATAGACAATCAATCACTTTGTTATAAATGTAATTGGATGCACTATTTTGCGTCTGTTTATGTAGGATCGTTGAATTCAATGCCTTCCATCGATCGTCAAAATATGTGGAGGAAAGATTGGAAATGACTATTAAGCACTTTTCGACAGCCACGGTCAAATCCCCATCGATTTCTCTTAGTAAAGATTTTGGTGTATATTTTTTTAGGTTGTAAACTATTTTGTTCGGTATATGGAGCAGAGAAGAACCGGCGAAAAATAGCGCAATCTGCGCACATTGATTTTCATCAGTACCTTCGGAAAGGTCTGTTATCAGCGGTTCTACATCAGTATTATTATCATAGTATTTAATAACATAGATGAGAGATGTATGGGATGATAGAGGTTTAAGTGATGATGATGATGATGATGATGATGATGATGATGATGATGATGATGATGATGTGGATGGGGTGGATGGGGTGGCATATAGTGGTTTGGATATGGTCGTGTTATGACTATACACATTTGGTACTGGTGTGCTGAATAGCTTATTTAATTTTGATTGGTCTTGGATGGATTTCTCCTTGTTTGTTAAGATCATTTTTATGCTGGATTATTTTTATGGTGCTGTTTTTTTTACTGAGGTCCAGCAGCCAGGGTAATTATTCCTGGCAACCTCATAAGTGTTATACAAATTTTTATACAATTTGTTTCCTTATTACATATATTAATTTTAAAAACTGTCTTTTTGCTGCTTTTTAGTAGATGGTGTAGTGTTATGGATTCGATTGATCCAGCGAAACTGTAAAAGTGAATGTCAGTGAGACCCACCTTTCCTTGGTAGACAATAATAATAATCACCATATTATACATTCGATAAATTCCTTGACCTAAGTAAGGGTCAAAAAGGATATTTATCAGGCACATTCCTAATTAAATCTCTTTCATAGTCAGCAATTATGTAGTTAATGAAAATAGCTTATAGCACACCAACCTCGAAAGAATAGATCACCGTTATTCAATACGTTAAATTTGACGAGGTAATGTATAATGCTGACATTCACGATTATTTCAAACTTCATGGAAAATAGAGATATTAACTGGGAATATTTACTACCATGTATAGCAACTTAAACAAACCGAAATTAATGATGTTTTAAGCCACATAGAGCCATTATTTTTGCTTATCGTGTATTCTCTTTATATTATTCTCTTTACTTTTTTATCTATTTATCGATATCAGCTTTTGAATAATTGATTTAATTTCGGTCGACCCGCCACAAGGGTCGAACAGGATAATTGAAAATATCAAATATCCCGAAGGGATGTGTGTCGGACATATTATATACTAAAATGTAAGTTCCGCTTACATATTTATAGAGAGGTTGCGCGATTTGCCTTTTTGATCGGGTTGATATGCTGGTGCGGAACAGCAATCCTGTAAATGGACTTCCAGTTGCGATCCTGTCGCAGATAGCATATTTGCAACTAATTCTCAAGTACAGAATTATTTTGACGTTTGAATGACGGATTATTTAATGAGAAGGGCATTGAGAGTTTGATGTCAAAAATAAATGAGGGGATAAAATAAGGAATGCATATCTCTAATATGCTGCTCAATCATTGAAAAACAAATCCGGAATTTTTTGCCCTATCTCATTATTTTACGAAAAAATAGGCAGGAACTTTTTTAATGGTAATAAAGAACAGAAAGCATTTATAGTTAGCTGAGTATATTAGAGTATTGCTTTGAATAAAGCTGAATTTGCACTATTGATTTATTATAGTAATATCCAAAATTGTACAAAAATATAATATGCCAAAATATGTAGGAATAAACATATTTTTATGTTGATTTTTAATTTTTTGAAAAAATAATTCATCAAAAACTAAACTTTCTGTTCGAAAAATAGTATCAGTTTTATATTAAATTTAAAACGATTATGAAATTAAACAAAGAGTGGGACGAAAAGTACAATTATGATCTTATGACGCAGCAATTTAAAATTGAATTTGGAAACAACCCAAATTTTAATATTGATGTACATATTAAAGAGTTATTATCTTTAAAGAAAGACGAAATAAGGGCGATATCTTTTTCAGAAAGTATGGGCTACGGCGGTGAGGACGAAGATTTTGAACTGTACAAATATTACGGTAGAATAATAAGGTATTGGAAACGTTTCAAAAAAGAAATTGAAAGTAGCGATAAATAATTGAATTGTAAAAGGATTCACTTTACTGTAGCAAAAAGGATAGCAAAAAGGGCTATCCTTTTTGCTATCCTTATAAATAATTTACCCTATTTTGTCAAGTGAAATTCTAATTATCAGGTCTCTTATAAGGAAATGCAGCGAATACATTCATTTGTATCGCTAATTCTAACTTTATAATGTTGTAACACAAATCACAAGATTATTTCTTTATTGCATTTTGCTGTGCGCGAATCATTTTAATTTGATCTTTTACGTTTTCACTTATAGCATTGATCGAAAAACTGGCAGGATCCTGACTTGGAGGATAGCTAACAAACGATTCTAAAAACACCGCCCCTTTTTGGATACCTTCAGCAACAATGAACATTTTAGTCCCCCACCATTTTTCGTAGACAAAAGAAGTAATATCCGCTCTTTCGTAAGGATCCTGGCGTAGATTAAACAATTTGGGAACGCGAAGCGGAGTAAACGGATTTGCCCAGATACCAAAACCACCTTGAGTTCTTTGCTCCTGAAAAACAATTTTCCAATCGTTCATTCTCATTGATACCAGTTCCGCATCGTCGTTAAAATAGTAAAATTCAGTCCTTGCTGATTTTGGCTGTTGTCCTGTCAAGTATGGCAGTTGGTTGAATCCATCCAGATGCACTTTGAAGTTCGTGCCCTGTGATTTATAGCTGGTCAAAAGTTTTTCTTTTATAGTAGGTTCTCCCGCGGCGGCCAATACTGTTGGAAACCAATCCAGTCCTGAAACTATTTCATTGGATATTTTTCCCGAAGGTATATGACCCGGCCAGCGTACAAATGCAGGTACACGAAAAGCGCCTTCCCAATTGGAATCTTTTTCACTTCTAAAGGGTGACATTGCGGCATCGGGCCAGCTGAACATGTTTGGACCATTATCGGTCGTATAAATAACAATTGTATTTTCTGCAATTCCCAGATCATCGAGTGCTTTTAATAGTAATCCTACATCGGTGTCGTGTTCCAGCATACCGTCGGCATATTCATTGTCAGACATGCCGCTTTTTCCGCGCAGTGATTCCCTAACGTGCGTGAAGGCATGCATACGCGTTGCATTCATCCAGCAGAAGAATGGCTTTCCATCGGCATTTTGCCTTTTGATAAAATCTATTGCGGCTGCAAATGTTTCATCATCTATCGTTTCCATTCTCTTTTTAGTCAGAGGTCCGGAATCTTCGATGATTTGTTTGCCCACTTTTCCAAAACGCGGATCAACTGTTGGATCATCCCTATCTGTTGCTTTGCATTTTAATACCCCCCTTACCATGTATGATTTTACAAAAGCGGAGTCCTGATAAGGATAACTTGGGTCCTCAGGTTCTTCCTCTGCATTGAGATGGTATAGGTTTCCGAAGAATTCGTCAAAACCATGTACTGTTGGCAGATATTTATTTAAATCTCCCAAATGGTTTTTCCCGAACTGTCCTGTCGCGTATCCCAGAGGCTTGAGTGCCTGTGCAATGGTAATATCACGGGCTTGTAGGCCAATTGGGGCGCCTGGCATGCCGACTTTAGATAATCCTGTACGATAACAGCTTTGTCCGGTAATGAGTGTCGAGCGCCCGGCAGTACAGCTGTTTTCGGCATAGTAGTCGGTAAACATAGTTCCCTCTTTTCCCAAACGATCAATGTTTGGGGTTTGATACCCTACTAACCCATGCGTATAAGCACTAATATTGGACTGCCCGATATCATCGCCGAATATGATTAAAATGTTTGGTTTTTTAGTCGACTGAGCATTAGTTTGCAGAGGGATAACCTGTATATACAAAATTACTACTAATGCAAAAAATTTGCTGTACTTTTTAGTTGTATTGGTAGGTTTCATTTAGTAATTTTTTATAGTTAAAAATCAATTTAAAAAGTATTGAAATAAAAGAAAATATATTCGAACCTTAAAATTAGGGTTTATTGGCTGTAGCAGGTATTTAAATAACTTCAAATGTTGTTTCATTTTATAACTTGAAACAAAATTGCAAGTATTCACGTTCCTCATTAACAAAAACAGTCCAACTGAGTTTGAGTATCCTCTAGAATAAAATAGACAGGTACATCATTTTTTATGAAGCATAGAGTTGTTTAACCATAGAGCGTCAGAATTAAATTTTTTTTTATTTGTAGTTATGATGATCTCAAAGGAATGTAAACATCTAAATAATTGCGTTGTAAGAATGTATAAAATCAACCTGAGATGTGAAAGGTGTATAAATTTAAGGCATATTGTGAAATGTTGCAAAATTATGAATGGAAAACATTGACTTTGTGAGTGTATATTTTTGCTACCCTAAATTTAATACACTATATTAGCAGAAAATATATAGTAATATGGCAAAGGTCAAATACAACAGAATCTCAAGTCAAGAACAAAATAGCAGTCGTCAGGAAATAAATGCAAAGGATTTTGCAAAATTGTATTTAGATAAAATTTCCGGATCAACCAAATTTAGGGAACGAAAAGAAGCCAGAAAACTATTACGTGACATTGAAACTGGTTTTGTGACCGAAGTTCATGTGACTTCAATAGATCGTCTGGGTCGTAACATTTTGGATATACTCACAATGGTGGAATTCTTCAATGAGAAATCAATTAATTTATTTGTTGAGAATATAGGTATGTTTTCACTAATTGAAAATAAGCCGAATCCAAGCTTTAAAATGATCATAAGCGTCCTAGGAAACGTAGCTGAAATGGAGCGTCTAAATATGCTCGAAAGGCAACGGAGCGGTATTCAAGCCCGAAAAGCACTAGGATTATACAAGGGTAGGCTATACGGAACTACGATGACTAATGATGAAATTTTGGGTAAATATAAAACCGTAGTAAAAGAACTTAAAAAGGGTGAATCTCTTAGAAGAGCCGCTAAAATTGGTGGCTGTAGCCTAGGAACAGCGCAGAAAATCCAAAAAATAATAGCAAATCCTTAAGGAAATTTTATGCCTCGGATATTTTCCTGGTTTTATGTGCTTGCAGAGTTTAGAATCAAAAATAGAAATACGGATACTACAAGGATACGAGAATAACGATGACTATAAATCGTTGGAAGATTTTATAAACTGGATCACTATTGGAATCTAGTACATATAGATTTTAATCTTCATAGGAGCATTCCGCTTTACAGCAAAGACAAAAAAACAGTTGCTGGTAGCTACAACAACAGACTTGGGCGATATGCTTAATGGAAAAATGGTTTTGTATTTTGGATAATTTGGCAAATCCGAATAATGGGCTTAATTTAGTTCCAGATCGTATGTTGTACAAGAATGTTGCAGGTATCACAACCTAGAAAAGCAAAATAAAAAATGAAGTATATAATTGAATATTATAAAAACGAATTAGGAATAGATTTAAGAGATTTATCACATCCCTTATCGAAAAAAATTAGTTCGATAAGTGAATTTTCTGAAAAAGAAAAAGAGATTAAAAAACATCATTTAAGAGTTCTTGGATTAGCCTTGATGGAAATTAAAAACTACAACGAGGATATTTACAAAACATATTTAAAAAGAATTGTAAATAATAAAGACATTTCAATTCACGGACACATTTTTGAGATCAAGGAATGTGCACATTTTATAGAAACTTGTAGAAAAGAGAATTTAGATTTTAAATTTGGTAATGCAAATTTGAAAGAACCAGATTTTATTGTAAACAATTGTGGGTTTGAAATTACTTCAATCAGATTTTCAGAAGTAACAAGTGAAATAAATCCGGGGAATAAATTAATAAATACATTTAGAAATAAAAACGCTAAAAAATATGCTAATCCAAACTGTGCATTAATAATTGACATATCAGAAGCAACATATCAAACATTTGAAAAAAACATTCCTGTTTCTATGTCTCTAAAGGACGTAAAAGAAATAATGAAAAAAGAGATGAATTTTGGCGTAATTTTATGTTTAATAGAATGGATAGAAATTAACGAAGATAAAATGTATTTTAAAGGAACAGTCTATCCAGTTTATTCAGAAAGTTGTACAAAAGAATTGAAAGAAATTATCGAAGATAAATTTATAAAAGGTCAATTGAATGAATTTAACGGAGAAACGTTTCTCTCATCAAATTAAAAAAAGGATTTGCCAACAAATTCTATAAAGGATTTGACCAATTGGCCTAATTAGAAATTTAGTTTTGTATTTGGTCTAATAGCAAAACCCAAACAATAGTCTTATTGCTATCCCAAATGTGCGGTACTATCATGTCTTATAAGTAATTGTAAAATCTAAACCATGATTAAACTTTTTGATAAAACATCAGAATTTATAGAAGGACCAGCTTCTAATAATGAAAACTCTTTCAATTATTATCACAAAAGCAATCGTGTTGAATTCAAAATTATCCGTGTTACTTTGGAAAATTGGTTTTCAAAATATCCGGCAGGTGAAAAAAAAGAACTAAAAATTCGTTTTAAGAAGGATTTTGATTCTGCTTTTTTTGAACTATTCTTACACGAATTATTTAATAAATTAGGTTATGAAATAATAATACATCCTCAACTAAAAGATTCTAACAAACGACCAGATTTCCTAATTATCAAAAATGGTGAGCAAACTTATGTCGAAGCGAAAATATGTTTTGACAAAACTGAAGATGAAATGGCATTTGAACGCCTTCAAAATGAATTTTATGACCAGTTAAGTAAAGTTAAGATTAAAGGATTTGTTCTGGCAATTGAGGAAGTAAATTTCATAACTAAAAAACAACCCCGTGTTAAAGAATTAATTGCAAGAATCGAAAACGAAGTTTGCAAGCTTGATCCAATTCAAGTTTATAAAGATATTCAAAAATCTGGATTTGAAGAATGTCCGCGCATTGAATTTGAAAAT
>Ga0247810_10000903_pt1 | contig 22802 bp, 18 predicted proteins | sample UWRJL119311C1_FD_179918 | JGI IMG/M metagenome (GOLD analysis project Ga0247810, IMG submission 179918) | Plant litter microbial communities from Arlington Agricultural Research Station in Wisconsin, United States - UWRJ-L119-311C-1 | ecosystem: Environmental > Terrestrial > Plant litter >... | reverse complement strand
ATTTCTGACATGTTTGATAATCTTTCCCGGCTGCCTGCCAGTATAAATGCTCAAAAGAAGTTTCTAAATCGGTATTTTCGTCAAAATTGGCTTTATATCTTCTATCCGTTAAATTGATAACATCTGTCGAAGCAAATTCTATCAATCGATATTGAGCACTCTGAAAACCACTTGCGGGAGTTAAAGTATTTCTGAATTTCATGTATTGATCCACATCCATTCCATTTTCCATAATGCTGAAAGAATTGGTCAGCATATCAAAATAGCGTGTAATTCTGGAAAGCCTTTCACTGAAAAAATCAACCTGAATATTTTCTGTATCTGCAATCTGGTCAAGTTCCCACAGAATCATCTTAAAAATCAATTCGTTTACCTGATGATACATAATAAAAACCATTTCATCAGGAAGCGTAGTACGTTGTATTTGAAGATTTAAAAGTGCATCAGTCTGGATATAATCCCAATATGTAATTGGTTTAGACCAAAGCAAACCTTCAAGCTGAACATCCGTTTTTTGATTTATAGCTTTAAACTTAAGATCAATTTGTTTCAGGATTGATTCAGAATTATCTGTGGTATTCATTATTTTTTTACTTTAAATGGATATTTTAATCCTTTGTATTCGTCAATATCAGCTTTAAGCGAACCTACTGCAAGATCTGCTTTTATTCTGACAGGAACTTTATTATTATCATCTGTTATCCAAAGCGTTACACTTTCTTTTTCTTTGAAAACGCGGCCGGTTTGTACCAAAGGTTTAAAAACCATAGTTGCAACGGTGCCAAATTTAGTTGTAATATCCTGACGGCCTATATATTTTAACTTAAATTTTGTGATCTCTTCGTCAAAAAACATATCGATTGTAATGGATTCACCCGATTTTAATTTATCGATATTAGGGTGGTTTCGCAAATAATAAAAAGACGAAATTATATCCTGAACATTTTCTGTAACCAGAATTGTTTTTTCAGTTTTGCGCTTATAATCTTTCACCAAAACCCTGTTTTGTGACTGACTAAAAAAGCCTTCCTGATTTTTAGTATAGCCTCCCTCGTTTATTTTTCGAACATATCGATAAGGCTGGTTTGTTACTTTGTCAAAATAGCTTTCGTATAAATCTTCCACTTTAAAGAAAAATTTAGACATACCGGTTGTGTAACCTTTACCTACTGCATGGAAAACTTTCTTATTGTTTACGGTAGCATCTTTAACCTCAAGAGTAGCATAACCTGCATTTACTATTCCGTAATGAATTCTGAATTTGAAATATTCGCCTACATCAAAAGCATCTTCCTTAAAAGTATCAAAACTTAGTGTAGTGAGAATTAATATAAATAGAGTTATTTTTTTCATAATAAGATATTTACTGTTTATTAGCCGTAAACGCAAATTTTATTCCAAATATACCAAAACAAAAAAACTCAGTCAAAGAATGACTGAGTTTTTATGCTATTAACTAACCAAAAAACTATAAATTATGAAAATTTATATCAAACAAGAAGGAAACCACCCCTTCCTGATTTGCGAGTGCAAAGATAGACACAAAGTTTAAATAATAAATAGGAAAAAGCCAGTTTAACAAAACATTTGCATTAAAATCATCAATTTATAGAGGCTTTTTTTACAATATGCAAAAATTTTACACTTTTACAAAGTTCCTCTTAATTCCTGTTCTCTTTCAATCGACTCGAAAAGGGCTTTAAAGTTCCCTGCACCGAATCCTTTTGCTCCCATTCTTTGTATAATTTCAAAAAAAAGTGTTGGTCTGTCCTGAACCGGCTTTGTAAATATCTGCAATAAGTATCCATCTTCGTCGGCGTCGACCATGATCGCTAATTTTTCAATTTCGTTTAAATCTTCTTTCATCATGTCCATGTGAACACCTAATCTTTCCGGAATTGCCTGGTAATAGGTATGTGGCGGAGCTGACAAAAACTCTACACCTCGTGCTCTTAATTGTGAAACGGTTTTAACAATATCGTCTGTTGCAATTGCAATATGCTGAATTCCGGGACCGCCATAAAAATCCAAATATTCTTCAATCTGAGATTTTTTCTTTCCTTCAGCAGGTTCGTTGATTGGGAATTTGATTCTTCCGTTGCCGTTAGACATTACTTTACTCATCAAAGATGAATATTCTGTAGTGATTTGTTTGTCATCAAAAGACAGGAAATTCACAAATCCCATAACATCTTCGTAGAATTTTACCCATGTATTCATTTCGTTCCAACCCACGTTTCCAACCATGTGATCGATATATTTTAATCCTGTTGGTTCCGGATTATAGTCAGATTTCCATTCTTTGTAGCCAGGTAAGAAAACGCCATTGTAGTTTTTTCTTTCAACAAAAATATGAACGGTTTCACCGTATGTATAAATTCCGGAACGAACCACTTCTCCAAATTCATCTGATTCTACAGTGGGTTCCATAAAAGAACGCGCACCACGTTTGATAGTTTCCTCATAAGCACTTCTCGCATCTTCAACCCATAGCGCCGCCACTTTTACACCATCACCATGTTTTTGAAGATGTGCGTGAATTGGAGAATCTTGTGTTAAAGGTGTTGTCAAAACAATTCTGATTTTGTCCTGTTTTAAAACATAAGAGGCTTTGTCTTTTACTCCGGTTTCCAATCCTGCATAAGCCAATGACTGATATCCGAAAGCTGTTTTGTAATAATGTGCCGATTGTTTTGCATTTCCTACGTAGAATTCTACATAATCGGTTCCTAATAATGGAAGGAAATCCTGTGCTCCTTCGAATATTTTTTCTAATCCGTATTCAACTGATTTTACTTCTTTCATAATGAGATAATTTGAGAATGAGATAATGAGATAATTCCTAAAATGAACTTAATTAGATTAATTTTCTAATTAGCACATTGACAAATTATCTAATTGTTATTTCATTTTTGATGTTGCTATTATTTTATTTAAAATTTTTAAAATTTCTGAAAGATCATTTAATAAGCGTTTGCAATTTGGGTACTCGTTATGTGCATCACATAAAAACAGCCAATATTCAGTTTCATCTGCTTCTTTAATTGCAATTTTTAATTTATGAATGAAATCGGCTTTGCTTTCTGCATTTTGTGATTCCTTTGAATTTGCTCCAATTGACGTTCCGCTTTTTAGTAACTGATTTGCAATTACGAATTTTTTCTGATCTTGTAATTCACTTGTATAGTCAATTATATTTAAGGCAAAATTGAAAGTTTTAATCAAAAGAGCGTTGTCCTTGTATTTTCGTTGAATGTCATTTTTAATGTGATAATTAGAAAATTTGATAATGAGATAATATATCAAATATAATATTTGTAATCCAAAAACTACAAATAAGTATTGTAATTATCTGTTTTCTAATTGCCACATTGTTTAATTATTATGCGTTTTCCAGATCATTATCTAATTTCCTAATTGGCACATTAACTAATTATTCAGTCCATGACTTATAATACTGTCCATCATCAATCCCCATCGCTTCTTCCGTAACCATTAATGGCCTGAAAGTATCAACCATTACTGCCAATTCCTGGGTTTCTTTATGACCAATACTGCGTTCCATTGCGCCTGGCGCTGGACCGTGTGGAATTCCTTTTGGATGTAAAGTGATATGTCCCTGCTCGATATTATTACGGCTCATGAAATCTCCATCAACATAATACAAAACTTCGTCTGAATCTATATTGCTGTGGTTGTATGGCGCCGGAATTGCTTTTGGATGGTAATCGTAAAGTCTCGGGCAGAAAGAACAAACGACAAAAGTGGCCGTTTCAAAAGTTTGATGTACCGGAGGCGGCTGGTGAACACGTCCGGTTATAGGTTCGAAATTATGAATGGAAAATCCATATGGAAAATTATAACCGTCCCAACCCACCACGTCAAAAGGATGTGTAGCATAAATTACTTCGTGAATCATACCTTCTTTTTTGATTTTAATTAAAAAATCACCTTTTTCATCATGTGTTTCCAATTCGTTTGGCAGAATAAAATCGCGTTCGCAAAAAGGCGAGTGTTCTAAATGCTGGCCAGATTGGTTTTTGTAACGTTTTGGAGTGTAAAAAGGAGAATAAGATTCAACGTAAAATAGGCGGTTTTCTTCCGTTTCAAATTCTATTTGATATATAATGCCTCTTGGAATAATGAGATAATCGCCATATTCAAAAGGAATATTTCCTAACATGGTTCTCAACTTTCCTTTTCCTTTGTGGATGAAAAGCAATTCATCGGCATCGGCATTTTTGTAGAAATATTTAGTTAGGGATTCTTTAGGTGCGGCCAAACCAATGATGCAGTCTTTATTGACCAACATTGCTTTTCGGCTGTCCAAAAAGTCGTTTTGAGGTTTTAATTCAAAACCTTTAAGCAATAATGATTTTATATTTTTTCCGATTGCAATTTTTGGTTCAACCGAATACGAGTTTAAAATTTCTTTGACCTGCGTTGGCCTGTGAACATGATAGGATAATGACGAATGTCCGTGAAAACCTTCGGTACCAAATAATTGTTCGTAGTAAAAACCTCCGTTAGGTTTTTCGAATTGGGTGTGTCTCTTTTGTGGAAAATTTCCGAGTTTGTGATATAATGGCATGGCTTTTCAATTAGATAATTTGCAAATTAGATAATTAGAAAATGTGGTATAAGAGAAGACAATCAGTTCATTTTCTATTTGACTAATTATCTCAATTTAGCAGTTTACTCCGGATTTCTTTTAATCAGAAACTGAAGATACTCTAATAAACCTGTCCATTTTGTTTTCATTATAACAAATATCGTAATTTTTATTGAAGTAAATTAAAAATTAGAACAAAAATCCGATGTTAAACCAAGTATATCCTTTTGGATTTTCCGGTGACCATGAATATTTCACTTCAATAGGTCCAATAATTGTTTCTAAACCATAACCTACTGCATAACCGGAATATTTAGGCATATCTATCCAATCGACTGTACTAAAAAGGTCATCACCCAGATTGGCAAAATTGGCAGAAAAATTAAGGTGATTTTTTCTGAATATCTCATAATCAAAAGTTATTCCGGCTTTAATATAACTATCACCTGCAATACTCAGAAAATCATAACCATAAAAATAATTGAAGTTATTTACTTTATTGTATCCATATCCTCCCAGAATATAATCGAAAAAAGGGACACTGTCATTCCCAAAAGCAAACCCTGCATCCGACTGAAATTTTATTGTTGCTTTATTAAAAACCGTTCTGGCAATTCCAATCTCAGCTTTTGCAGTAGAAAAAGGATTGAACTGGCCCGTATAATTTGAAGAAGCCAGATAAGTCTGGATATCTCCTGAAAAATACCACCCTGTTCTTGGAAAACTTTTATTATCAAAAGAATCATATTTCAAATATCCGAAAACACTAAAATAATTGCTTTCATCAATTATTGAATTGGCATCTAATGTAGGCGATTTTATTTTTAGAAACTTATATTCCAATCCACCGCCCATAAGGAATTTTTGCACGAAAATAGTTTGAAAATAAGCTTGGTTTGAGATGTCCAAAAAATCAACATTAATCAAATTATCAGTGGGATTTCCACTCATTTGATTACTGATAGTCTCAGTCACATTTCGGTTGAACTGGTTAAGCCGTGAGTTAAAACCAAAACTGATATTAAAACCGTTTTCGACATAGTAGTTAAAATCGTACCTGAAATTATCTCCCAGAATAATGTCAAGGGAAGTATTATCGTTTTTTAAAAATGTTTTTCTGTGTGTTAAGTTTAATAAAACAGCACTTTTATAAAGTCCGTCATAATGCAATCCCAGTTTTAAATAAGTATGTGTTGGATTTTCTTTCAATACAAGATTCAAATCATCTTTATTTCCGTTTGGTTCAAGCGAATAGGAAATAGCACTGAAGTTGTGTGTGGCATCTATATTATTTATTCCTACGCGAAGATCCTCATAAGTTATGGTACTGCCGGGTTTAAAACGAAGCTTGCTTGTTATGTATTCTTTTGTATAATCCTTAAGCCTTGTATTGTTTATTTTTTTTATTTCAAGAGTATCCGAAGCTATTTTCAATTTGGGTTTTTTATAAAAGTTTTGTTCGTTTGCCAAAGCTTTAATTTTTTCATAAACCTCAAATGTGGCATCTTCTCCTCTTCTGATAATTTCTCCACCTTTATCAAATGAAATAACCCCGAAATCACGAATATCCGGTTTAATATAAATATCGGTATCTGCCCTTTTTTCTTTCATTTTATCAATCGACTGAAGATTTGTAATCTGAACCAGAATACGGGTAGCATTTTTCAGACCTTTACGGTTCAGTAAATCATCCTGAACATCGACACCTATTATTATATCTGCTCCTAAATCACGAACTTCCTGAATCGGGTAATTGTTGACAACACCTCCGTCAACCAGCAATTTCCCATCGACTTCAACGGGTGAAAATAATGACGGAAAAGCAGCACTTGCAACCATCGCCTGAGCCAGATTGCCTTTGTTCAGCAATACTTCCTGACCTGTTTCTATATCTGTTCCAATACATAAAAAAGGAATTGGCAATTGATTAAAATCACGAACATGACGCACATTTCGGGTCAGACTGCTCAATAAATTATAATTGTACATCCCTTTTGAAAGTGCTTCCGGAATTCCAACTCTTAAATTACTAAAAGGCAACACAATGGCATATAATTCGTCATTTCGTTTACCGTAGAAATTTTTGGATCCCCTTGGAATATAATCATTAATTAATTCGTCAAAATTGGTATGTTTAAAAATGGAATCAATTTGCGCTGCATTATATCCTGTAGCATAAAGTCCTCCAATGATGGCTCCCATACTGGTTCCGCCTATATAATCGATTTTGATTCCTGCCTCTTCCAAAACTTTAAGAACTCCAATATGTGCAAATCCTTTGGCTCCGCCACCACTTAAAACCAAGCCGATTTTTGGTCTTTTTATACTGTCTGATTTTTTTTCCTGTGAAAAAGAATTTTCCTGGCTAAGCAATAAAAGTACAAAAAGAACTGTCTGTACGCCCCAGATGGAAATGGAAAACTGCGAAAGACAAAAAACTATTTTTTCCTGTAAAAAAAGAGCGACCATAGAAGCTCCTTTTTTTGCATTGGAAAAAAAGATTTTTGACCGAGTATTTGAAATGAACAGCTGGATTAGGCGCATAAAAAAGGTACTAATTGATTTTGTAAAAGTCGACAATTTTTTTGGCTTTTGACACTCCTATCACATCAGAAATCTCTTTTTCTGTAGCCATTTTCAATCTTTTAACACTCTTGAAATGTTGTATTAACGTAAGCATCGTTTTTTCGCCAATGCCGGGAATACTCTCTACAGACGAATTAAGGGCTGCTTTGCTACGCTTGTCACGGTGAAAAGTGATTCCGAATCGATGTGCCTCGTTTCGCAATTGCTGAATAACTTTTAATGTCTCGGATTTTTTATCCAGATATAACGGAATCGAATCGCCGGGATAAAAAAGCTCTTCGAGGCGTTTTGCAATTCCGATTATTGCAATTTTACCACGAAGTCCTAATTCATCAATGCTTTTTAAGGCTGCGGATAATTGTCCTTTTCCACCGTCGATAATAATCAGTTGGGGAAGTGGTTCGTTTTCATCTAATAATCTTTTGTAGCGGCGATACACAATTTCGGTCATTGAAGCAAAATCATCAGGACCAATAACCGTTTTTACATTAAAATGGCGATAATCTTTCTTGCTTGGTTTTCCGTCTTTAAAAACTACGCAAGCCGCAACAGGGTTTGTACCCTGAATATTGGAGTTGTCAAAACATTCGATATGCCTAGGCTCGGTTGATAAACGCAGGTCTTTTTGCATTTGTGCCATGATGCGGTTGACATGTCGATCCGGATCAACAATCTGTAATTGCTTTAATTGTTCAATTCGGTAGAACTTGGCATTTCTGATAGATAAATCCAGAATCTGTTTTTTATCGCCCAATTGCGGAATGGTAACTTTTATATTTTCACCCAAATCAACATTAAACGGAACAATCACCTCTTTTGATAATAACTGAAAACGTTCACGAAGTTCAATTATCGCCAGTTCCAGTAATTCTTCATCAGTTTCGTCCAGTTTTTTCTTGATTTCCATGGTATGCGAACGAATAATAGATCCATGAGAAATCTGTAAAAAGTTCACATAAGCGGCACTTTCATCAGATACAATTGAAAAGACATCGATATTGGTAATTTTCGGATTCACAATCGTAGATCTCGATTGGTAATTTTCGAGGATTTCTATTTTTTGCTTGATTTTATGCGCTTCTTCAAATTGTAAATTCTGTGCATAATTGTTCATTAAACGCTTGAAGTCTTTCATACTTTCCTTGAAATTCCCTTTCAGGATTTCACGGATTGCATCAACTTGTCTCTGGTAATCTTCCAGTGATTCCAAGCCTTCGCAAGGGCCTTTGCAGTTGCCAATATGATATTCGAGACATACTTTAAATTTTCCGGAATTGATATTTGACTGACTCAAATCGTAATTACAAGTTCTTAACGGATAAAGCTCTTTGATTAAATCCAGAATGGTGTAGACCATTTTGAAATTGGTGTACGGACCAAAATATTCAGATCCGTCTTTAATCATTCTGCGGGTTAAAAATATTCTGGAAAAAGGTTCTCTTTTTATGCAGATCCACGGGTAACTTTTATCATCACGAAGCAGTACATTATAACGTGGCTGCAGAGTTTTTATTAAATTATTTTCTAATAAAAGTGCATCAGTTTCAGTGGGAACTACAATATGTTTTATGGTCACGATTTTTCTGACCAGTACATTTGTTTTTCTCGTATCGTGAATTTTATTGAAGTAGGAAGAAACCCTTTTCTTTAGATTTTTTGCTTTTCCAACATACAATATTTTTCCTTCTTTATCATAATATTGATACACTCCGGGATTGTCCGGCAGGGTTTGGATTTGAAGTTCTAAAGACGGTATTTGCATGCTGTTTATTTCTGGAGATAGGATAAAATCTTGTCAAGAATCATTCCGATTTGCTTTGGAAAGCTTAACAATGAATTCTTTTCAAATTTACGAAATCAAAAGAATAATTTCTATATTTAGCTTTTATAATTCGACATGAAAAACAACGCCCCAATAGTTCTTTTTGGCGAATCGATTTTGCCCGGAGAAAACAAAACGATAAATGTAGAAATCGCCCGATTACACACTACAACCAAACTTAATATTCCGATTATAGTCCGGCGTTCTAAATTTGACGGACCCGTAGTTTTATTCTCTGCGGGAATTCACGGAGATGAAATAAACGGCGTTGAAATTGTCCGCCAAATCATCAGTAAAAAAATCAACCGCCCAACAAGAGGAACCATTATTTGTATTCCAATTATCAATATATACGGTTTTGTCAACAAATCAAGGGAATTTCCGGACGGCCGTGACCTGAACCGTGTATTCCCCGGAAGCAAAAAAGGCTCTCTTGCCAGTCGTTTTGCTTTTCATATTACCAATCAGGTATTGCCGCTTATTGATTATGCGGTAGATTTTCACGCAGGCGGTGCAAGCCGATTCAACGCTCCTCAGATTAGAATTACAGAGAACAATCCCGAATTAAAACTTTTAGCTGATATTTTTGATGCCCCGTTTACTTTATATTCTAAAAACATTAGTGGTTCTTTCAGAAGCACTTCTGAAAAAGCCCGTGTGAAAATGTTACTTTTTGAAGGTGGAAAATCGTTGGATATTAATGACCCTATTGCTAATGAAGGTGTAAAAGGTGTCAAACGTTTGCTTCATTACCTCGATATGCTTGACCCCAAAAGTGTTGTTGAAAAAGCCGAATTCCCTTCTATCTATATTAAAAATTCTGTTTGGTTACGGGCAAAACAATCCGGATTATTGCACGATTATAATATGATTAGCAAATTTGTAACCAAGGGGACTATTTTAGCCATCATCACGGATCCGTTTGGTAAATTTGAGCAAAAAGTAAAAGCACCACATGACGGTTTTGTCATCAACGCCAATCATTCGCCTATAGTTTATGAAGGCGATGCGATTTACCACATCTCTAAAAATATTGACGAAAATGCCATCGAATAAAAAAGAACTGCGGTTATATTATAAAAACCTCCGAAAAGAGTTTTCTCAGGAAGATATTGAAGAAAAAAGTCTGGAAATAACCAATCAATTAATCCAATTACCCATTTGGGATAAAACGTATTATCATGTTTTTCTTCCTATCGAAGAACAAAAAGAAGTCAATACCGAGTTTATTTTGCATCTGCTTTCAGGAAAAGACAAAGAAATTGTGGTTTCTAAAAGTGATTTTAAAACCCGAATTATGAGTCATTTTTTATTGACGGATAATACCAAAATAAAGAAAAACGAATACAATATTCCCGAACCTGTAAATGGTTTGTCTGTTCCATCTCAAACTATTGAGGTAGTTTTTGTTCCTCTTTTGGCTTTTGATGTATTTGGAAATCGTATTGGTTACGGAAAAGGTTTTTATGATAAGTTTTTAGCCGAATGTAAACCCGAAACGATCAAAATTGGACTCTCTTTTTTTGAAGCTGTAGATCAGATTGATGATGTTTTTGAATCGGATGTAAAACTAGATTATTGTGTGACGCCTGAAAAGGTTTATAGGTTTTGAAATATAACCAACCACTGACGTCACTTCGAGTGTTTTTGGCTCTAAGATTTTCTTTTGAAAATAAGTTTTATTAGCCAAAAATGTATCGAGAAGTCTTAGTTTCGTAAGTGTTCTCGATACATTTTTTGTTCCGTTTCTCTACTCAAAAAACACTCGAACTGACGAATTTTATAATTACAATAAAGGAGAGTTCCTATAACTATTTCACCATAACCCCTTCAACAAAAAGAATCGGCACTTCTTCAGTATTGTTTTCGTTGATTAAGTTCGATTTGAAAATAAACTTCTTATCGTATAAAGTGTTTCCGATGAAGAAAGTTACCATAAATTCATTGTTCAAAACCAAAAGACTCTTTTCAATCATTTCGATTTTTACTACAGAAACCGCCGGAACCTCAACAAAAGCATGACGTAAAACAGAAGTCTTTTTCATTTCGCCATCGATTGTTCCGAATGCTTTTGAAACCACCATTACACTGTCAAGATTAAAGTCGCTGTCATTTACCAGATAAGCATACCATACTTTTTCCATAAAATCGTCGCTCCATTCCTGAACGGCGGCAAGGAAAACATTTTCTACTTCGGGGATTGTTATGTCTTTTTTCATAGTAGTCAAAAGTTATAAAGTCAAAAGTCGAAAGTCCCAAACTATGAGACTTTCGACTTTTGACTTTCGACTTAAATTATATATTTGCTTTAAATTGCTCTAAGAAACGAACATCATTTTCGTAAAACATACGGATATCTCCAATTTGGTATAAAAGCATCGCGATACGCTCTACTCCCATTCCAAAAGCAAAACCGTTGAATTCGTCCGGATTGATATCGCAATTTTTAAGAACGTTTGGGTCAACCATTCCACAACCTCCAATTTCTAACCAGCCTGTTCCTTTTGTGATACGGTAATCCGTTTCGGTTTTTAAACCCCAATAAATATCAATTTCGGCACTTGGTTCTGTAAATGGAAAGTATGACGGACGTAAACGGATTTTAGATTTTCCGAACATTTCTTTGGTGAAATAAAGCAAGGTTTGTTTCAAATCGGCAAAAGAAACGTCTTTATCAATGTATAATCCTTCCACCTGATGGAAAATACAGTGCGAACGTGACGAAATAGCTTCGTTACGAAATACACGTCCCGGAGAAATGGTACGAATGGGCGGTTTGTGATTTTCCATGTAACGCACCTGAACAGATGATGTATGCGTACGCAACAGCACGTCAGGATTGGTCTGGATAAAAAAGGTATCCTGCATGTCACGCGCCGGATGGTATTCCGGTAAATTCAATGCCGTAAAATTATGCCAGTCGTCTTCAATTTCCGGACCTTCGGAAACGTTGAATCCAATATTGGCAAAAATATCTATAATTTGATTTTTAACAATCGAAATAGGATGACGGGAACCAATAATTACAGGCTCAGAAGATCTTGTTAAATCTCCAAAAACGCCTTTTACTTCCTGTTTGCTTTCCAGTTCTTCCTGAATAACTCTTACTTTTTCTTCAGCAACTGCTTTTAAGGTATTCATTACAACTCCAAAATCTTTTTTCTGGTCGTTTGGAATATTTCTAAACTCATTAAAAAGTTCTCTTACTAAACCTTTACTTCCTAAATATTTAATGCGGAACTGCTCTAAAGATTCTTTATTTTTATCATTAAAGGCTTTGGCTTCCTCTATATGCTGTTTTATCTTGTCTATCATTTTCCTTCCATAATTGAGGGAACAAATTTAAGGAATTTGTTCCAAGTATGATGTTTAAAGTTTAAAGTTTCCCTTTAAATCCAATAATCTATTTTATGAGGCTAATTTTACTTTCTATTTCTTTTACTTTTTCCAGCCAAAAATTTATTCCATCCTGATTTGTAATAATATCTTTTTTAAAGCTGAATGTCGTTTTACTTAATTCGGCCCAATTAACCTGAATGTCCCGATCTTTTTCCTTTGTAGTTTCTGGCTCAATTCTGTTACGCCAAAAATCTATATTTTTAAGATAATTCTCTTTTAATTCTTCAAAATATTGAATTAATTTTTCTTTTGAATTCGGAATATAACCTGGTCCGTTACATCCGCAGGAATGAAAAGTAATCCCAACAGAATAAAGACTTTTCAAATGTTCCCATTTTTTTAAATTGTCCTTTTTCGGGGATTCAAAATCAAGTCCCATATTTGCCATTAACCCGCTACAATCCGGACATTTCGCTTCAAAAACAAAACTTTCTCCATTTTTTACGTCCTTGCGGAATCTTCTTTTAAAAGTTTTCCGACAGTTAAAGCAGGAATAATGAGGCTTATACTGAGCCATTCCATATCTACACATTTTCAGTTCTTTTTATTTGATCCAAAATTGTAATCTGAAATCAATTTAATCAATCAATTCTCTTTCTAAAAAATAATTTACAATCGCTTCTTTCATTAAAACGGATTGTTCACCTGCTTTTAATGGCGGAAGCTCTTCTTTTACTTTGTAATGCGGCCAGCCTTCATCATCAAAATATTCGAATTCATAAAACCCGTAAGGTTCTAATAATCGGCAAATGGCGATATGCATCAGATTCAGTTTTTCATCTTTTTTGAATTCGCGGTGCACCTTTCCGAGTTCCTGAACTCCAATAAGGTAAATTATGGCATCCAAATCTAAATCTTCTCCCTGCGAAAATTGATTGGATAATATATCTACGAGCTTTTCCCATCGCTCTTTTAATTGTGTATCTCTGGACATTTATATAATTGTGAATTATGAATTGTGAATTATAAATTCAAAAAACCATAAAATTTAGCTTACAAAGATACGGAGTTGAAATTTGAGAACATATCCCTGATAATTCTTTTATATTTGCGCCTCAATAAAACAGCAGAAAATATGAGTTTTTTCGATATTATTATGGGGATTCTTTTGGCCTTTAGCCTTTACAAGGGTATTAAAAATGGGCTTTTTATAGAAGTGGCTTCTTTTGTTTCCTTATTACTTGGAATTTATTTAGCTATTAAATTCTCTTCATTAGTAAAAAACATCATTATAAAGTATGTGTCCTGGAATCCGAATACGATTCAGATTACAGCTTTTATCCTGACTTTTATTTTAGTGGTAATAGGCGTTTATTTATTGGCCAAGATCTTAACCGGAATAGCTGATTTTGCCTTTTTGGGATGGATGAATAAACTTGGCGGAGGCTTTTTCAGGGTTTTAAAAACCATTTTGATCGTGAGTATCTTTATTGCTCTTTTTGAGAAAATCAACTTCAACAACACTTTTGCCAAAAAAGAAACTCTGGACAAATCTATTTTTTATAATCCGATTAAAAAAGTTGCTGCCTACGTATATCCGTCGATTGAAAAAGGATATGAAAGTCTGAAAAAAGCAAATGCTGAAAAACAAGCAGAAAAAGAATAATAATTTTTATTCGGCTTGGTTGATTGATTGCGGAAACAAATTTTTCAAAATAATCAGCATCATCCCAATTACATTTACAGATGAAGTAGTCAATAAGGTAATCAATACATTTTCTGAAAGATTCAAATGTAATAAATAGTCATTGAAGTAAAGAATAGAGATAACAGCTGCCAGCCAAAGGAAAATAATAAATGAGAAAATATAGGTAAGATATCTTCGTAATCTCGTGTCTTCTAAAAACCTGCCTAATTTTGCATTTCCCAGCCTGTCTTCAAGAATTTGGTTTTGTATACGGGCATTATCAATATCTACAGGTCTTATTGCTGCACTGTTTTCAATGGAAATATTGCTTAAATTGAGTAACGACATGTTAGGTAGAAATTGGTTTCAAATTATTATAATGCTCAAAAATATCTTCATCTGAAATAACGGCATTAGAATCCTTGCGATAGACCTTCTGCCACGGCGTACCTTCAATATGTGTTAAAGCACTTAAATAAATTCCGTCAAATCTTCCATAAACTTCCCAAATCTTGTCTAAAAACTGTTCGTCTTCACTTTTAATTTTTTCGTTTTTGGTAGCATTTGGAATTTTCTCTGTAATTTTTTCTTTTTTGTATTGTTTTATACTGTAGTACAAAGAAGGAAAAACAGGGCCAAAATCCCAGGCAATCGGATTTTCATCAATAAGCCTTTCCTTTTTGTCTGTCAGCGCCAAATACCAGCCATAAGCAATATAAGTCAGCTTGATTATTTTCATAGGAGTAAGATCCCCGGTTTTGGAATATTTATCTATAAAATAATTAGCTACTGTTGTTGGATTGTAAGCCATAATTATAAAAATATATTTATCAAAGTTAATTAAAATAACTTTGGAACACAATTTAGAACGCTTATTGTAATGTAAATGAGCCTATTTACTTTAAATTGAGAAGTAAACCGACAGGTTTTAAAAACATCTTGTATCTGTTTCTGTCAGGCTGAGCGGAGTCGAAGCCCTTCTGTAAAAACCAAGCCTTCGACTTCGCTCAGGATAACATTAGTTTTCAAAATAATTTACCAGTTTATCTCTAATTTTTGTCCTTTTTTTAATGTGATGTTTTGTTTTTTATCACCGCTTATTAAAGTGGTTTTTCCTCCATTTTTAGAAGAAACTGAAATTTTTGTTAGTATTTTATTATTCCATTCCATTGCAATTTCAAATCCGCCACGAGCACAAATTCCTCTTACAGATCCTGTTTCCCAAGCGTCAGGCAATGCAGGCAATAATCTGATTTCATTTTCATCTGACTGCACCAGCATTTCTGCAACGGCTGCTGCTCCACCAAAATTTCCATCAATTTGAAATGGCGGATGTGCATCGAATAAGTTTGGATATGTTCCTCCTCCTCTTCTTGGCTTCTCTGTTTTCTTTCCGTCAGGATCTACGTAACGAAGTAATTCCCGGTACATTTTATAGGCACGATTTCCGTCCCAAAGCCTTGCCCAAAGATTGATTCTCCAGCCTTTTGACCAGCCTGTGGTTTCATCGCCTTTTATTTCTAATGTTTTTTTGGATGCTGCTGCTAAATCCGGAGTTTTTTCTGGCGTAATATGATCACCCGGGAACAATCCGAATAGTTGCGACTGATGACGGTGTTTTGGATCTTTATCTTCCCAATCGAAATACCATTCCTGTAAATTTCCTTTTTTACCAATTTGATAAGGATGCAATTTTGAAAGTGCTGTTTCTAATTTCATTCTGAAAGCGGCATCACTATTTAAAACTTTTGAAGCTTTAATGGTTTTATCGAAACATTCGCGAATCATTGCTAAATCTGCCGTACCTCCATAAAGTGTGGCTCCGATAAAACCCTCTTCCAGTTTATATTGATTTTCAGGAGAAGTTGATGGTGATGTAATTAAATTTCCGTTTTTATCCGTTACGAGCCAGGCCAGACAAAATTCGGCTGCCCCTTTCATCAACGGATATCCTTCATTTTTTAAATAATTTTTATCCTGTGTAAAAACATAATGTTCCCAAATATGGGCACTTAACCAGGCTCCTGCCATATTCCAGCAGGCCCACATCGGGTCTTCTTTCCCGAATTGCCCAACCGGATTTGTCATTGCCCATATATCCGAATTATGCGAAGCCGACCAGCCTTGATTCACTCCATAAAATGTCTTTGCAGACACTTTTCCGGTTACTGACAGGTTTTTGATAAAACTCAAAAGCGGTAAATGCATTTCTGAAAGATTCGTGTTTTCTGCCAGCCAGTAATTTTCTTCCAGATTAATATTCATGGTGTAATTACTGCTCCAGGGCGGATTCAAATGTGGATTCCATATACCTTGTAAATTCGCCGGAACACCTAAGGTTCTTGAACTGCTGATCAATAAATAACGCCCGAAATTGAAATATAGAATTTCCAGGTTTTTATCTTCTTTTCCGTCAGTGTAACGTAATAAACGTTCGTCTGTAGCTAAGTCGGGAGCCGTTGTTTTTCCTAAATCTAAAGTGACGCGATTATAGAATTTTTGATAATCAGCTGTGTGCGATTCTTTTATTTTATCGAATGATTTTGCAAATGCCTTGTTCATATTCTGCAATGCAATTGCTACATCGTCTAAACCTTCCGTTGCGGGATTTTTATCAAAACCGTTAAAACTCGTCGCAACAGAAACATAGATAATGGCTTCCGTCGCATCTTTTAAGGTTAAAGATTCTCTGGAAGTTGTAATTTTCCCATCTGTTTTTTTGATTTGGACTAAAGTGGTAAATCTGGTTCCTCTTTCTTTTATGTCCAGATATTTTGGTAAAACTGCATATCCGGCATTTTCATTAATTGGCGCTGAACCTTTCATAACCAGAATGTTATTTCTTACTTCAACATTTGATTTCAGTAAGCTCTTTAAATTAATATCAAAATTTAAAGCTCCTTTTTGATCGCTTGTCAATTTGATTATCATAATTTGATCCGGAGCCGAGACAAAATATTCACGGGTATATTTTATGCCGGCCATTTCGTAACTCACTTTTGATACTGCGTTCGAAATATCCAGTTCTCGATGGTAATTTACAGCTTTCCCTTTTTCGGAGTTATTGATTTCTAATGTTCCAAGTGGAGAATACTTTTCTGAGTTTTTACCCTGTACTTTCTTGTTTAATTCTTCAGCCAGTTTGTAGTTTTCGTTTTTAAGTGCTTCACGAATTGCCGGAATATTTTTGTATGCTTCCGGATTCATTTTGGCATTTACAGGTTCTCCCGACCAAAGTGTAATATCGTTCAGATGAATTTTATCTGAATTGGCGCCGCCAAAAACCGTTGCACCCAATTTTCCGTTTCCTAAAACCAGGCTTTCCTCAAAAAATTCGGCTGGCTGATTGTACCGTAAAACGTGACTGGATTGGGCATTTGTCTCGCTGTAAATGAAAGAAAACACAAAAACCAGACAGATGCTTTTTAAGAAGTTTGAATTCATGTACTATTTTTTTGTTTAAATATAACGAAATCCCTTTTAGAAAATTAAATTTCTCGTTTAACGCTATCGCGCGTGAGGGATAATAGCAAACTACCGAAGTAGTGCGGATAGCCCGACCGTACCGAGATAAGAAGGCGTATTTACACAAAGTATATTTGCCTTCTTATCTCGGTATGGTCACGCCCAATTATTTACTGACCTTATATTTCTCGTTTGCCGTTATCATTTCCCAATTATCAGTTCTGAAAGGCGATGCGGGGAATTTTTCTTTATTGAAAAGATTGATTTGGGTATCATCGTCTGCCCAGCCGTAGTGAACTGCAACGGGATTTGCAACATTTTCGCTTGATACTATTATTTTGTTGTCTTTAATTATGGCTTTCGCGGAATGAAAAACTTTATCTGCACCGGCAATTTCGAATCCTTTTACATTTTGTGAATTATCTGAGGTTGAAAGTCCTGAACCAATATTATCGAAAGTCAGGATGATTTGGTTTCCTTTTATTTCTTGCGATTTAAAAGTTGGTCCGCTATAGATTTGTTTTTTACCGTACACATTGTTCAAGGCAATTGCTGCCAGACGCAGTCCCACATCTTGTTTGTTTGTTGGATGAATGTCTTTTGCGTTACCAATGTCGGTGGTTACAGCCATTCCTGTATTTTTGAGTTTTAAGGTTTCTGATTGTGCTTCGCGAAGTTCTGCCCAACGGCTTCCTACTTTACTATTTCCTTTGAACTCGTCAAATGTGGATAATTGTACAAAATAGAAAGGGAAATCTCCCTGATTAAATTTAGTTCGCCAGTCCTGAATCATTAACGGAAATGCTTTTTTGTATTGTTGAGCTCTCCAAACATTGGCTTCACCCTGATACCATAAAACGCCTTCAATTGCATATGGAACCAACGGATTCACCATTGCGTTGTACAATAAAGACGGATAACTGTTTGGGGATAATGACGTTTTTACCATTATAACTTTAAACTTCCATTTTCCGTCAAGCGGAATGACTTTAGATCCGATTGTTAATTTTAGATCTTCAGATTCCCCATAAATTCCTCCACCTCCACCAGTATCGACAATTCTTACTGCAATTATGTTTGTTCCTTCTTTTAAAACATTGGCAGGAATTGCATAGATTCGTTTAGCATCGTAAACCGTATTTTTGCCTACTTCGATTCCGTTTACATAGGTTATGTCTTCATCGTCAATTTTTGAAAGACTTAAAACGGCTTTATTTTTAATATCCTCTGCTGAAATTGTAATGGTTTTACGCATCCATACTATACCATCTAAATTTCCTAAAGGCTGGTTTTCCCACAAGCTTGGCGTATTTAATTCTCCCCAAGATTTATCATTAAATGTCAGCACCTTGAAAGTTTTTTCGTTTTCTGTGCTAACTGGAGTTCCCTGAATTTTTTCGACTCTTTCTTTCATTTGTATGGCATACAATTTTGAGATTGAATCGATATTCATTACGGGAACTTCTGCAATCATTTCCTTAAATTCATCACTTTTTTGAAATGCTTCACGGCTTGTCCAGGTTTCCACATTGGTTCCGCCCCAGGAAGTGTTGATGATTCCGATTGGGATTTTTAATTCGGCATATAATTTTTTGGCAAAATAAAAACCCACGGCTGTAAAGTTGCCAACAGTTTCTTTATTTGAAACTTCCCATTTTCCGGCTTTCAAATCGTCTTTTGGCGTTCCGCTTAAATCCTGTGCGACACCAAAATGACGAATCATTGGATAATTGGAATCGGCAATTTCTTTTTCGGCATTTATGGTTTTCGAAACCTGAAATTCCATGTTGGATTGTCCGCTGCAAATCCAGACTTCTCCCACCAAAACATTTTTGATGGTAATTTTATTTTTTCCAACAATAATTAATTCAAATGGTCCACCGGCTTTTTCAGCAGAAAGTTTTATCATCCATTTTCCGTTTTTATCGGCCTGGATTGTTTTGGTTTGTTTGTTAAAACGGACTTCAACTTTTTCATTGGCATCTGCCCATCCCCAAACCGGAATTTCCTTATTACGCTGCAATACCATTCCGTCAGAAAACAATAACGGCATTCGGACATTAGCATTTGCCATGATACCGCTTATTAAAAAAAGAAAGATTATATATTTTTTCATTTTTTTTAGAAATTTAGTTCAACCAAAAATACAAAGAAACCGCAAAGTTCGCTGTGTTTTACAAATTTGCATCTGTCTGGCGATCTTTGCGGTTAATCATACTTAAGAGATAATTATTTATTTCAATCCATCCTGCAATGCTGTTAATGCCTGCAAATCATATACCGTGTTATTGCTTCTGTCAAATAAAGACATTGTATTGGTTCCTAAATTTCCTGCATCCCAATAGAACGGAACCATCCCGTTTGCTTTTGACTTTTTTACAACATATTTTAGAAACGCAGCTCTTGATTTTAAATGCAATGTTAATGCATCTCCTGTTAAATCACGTTTTATTGCTCCAAACTCTCCTAAAATTACCGGAATTCCTTTGTCTGTAAATTGTGTTTTCATCATTAGAAAAAACTTATCTACATCGGCCTCTTCTCCCCAGGTCGAATTGCGTGATGTATCTGTAGCTGAATGGTTTCCTGCTCCCCAATAGTAAAACATTTTGCCCCAGTCTGCATCTTCGGTCATCAAAGTAAACTGATATGGATAAAAGTGAACCTCAGCCATCATTCTGTTTGCTGCTGAATCTGTAGGCAATGAAGTCATGAATTGGTTTGTTTTTTCAATATCTGTCGATGGTCCCTGTACAATTAAATTTCGATAAGCATTTTTCCCACCTGTAGAACGAACAGCATCAATAAAAGTTTGATGATACGAGTTTAATACTGCCATTTCTGCAGCATCCTTAACTTCTGGTTCATTGGCGCTTGCAAAAAGCAAATGCTCATCAAATCCACGTAAATGTGTTGCAATCTGTTGCCAAAAAGCTTTTTGTTTGGCATTGTTTTCTTCTTTTTTGGCTTCATTAACATTTTTTTCAAGCCATCCTCCATCCCAATGGATGTTTACAATGACATACATATCATTATCAACACAGTATTGAACAACTTCTTTAACACGGTTTAACCAATCTGTTTTGATTTTTGCTGTTGCGGAATTCTCTAAATACTGATTCCAGGAACACGGAATTCGAATAGCGTTAAATCCATTGGCTTTAACCAAATCAATCAGGTCTTTTGTAACCTTTGGATTTCCCCATGCTGTTTCTCCTCCTGTTGCTTCCAATGTATTTCCAATATTCCAACCCATTTTCATCTTAGCTGCCAATTGTACAGCAGTACTGCCCATACCTGTAACATCAGCAGCTATAGGATTTGTATTGTAATCAGGAAATCCGTCAGAACCTGCAATTCCAAGCTGAGAAACTGTAATCTGTATAGATTTCGAGTCATTTGAGCTTAATGTTATAATTGCTGTTCTTGATTGAGTTGTTGTATTTGCTAAAGCTGTTACCGCAACTGTAGTACTTCCTGAAGTACCTCCGGCCTGACTAATTTTTATCCAGCTTGCGCCTGAACTATTCAACAACCAGGCTGTTGCATCTGTTTCGATTTTAATCTCTTTAGTACTTTCACTACTTTCAAAATCAATTTTATTGGTGCTTACAGAAAGACCTTTGATTGTCAAATCCTGCGCTGTTTCTTTATCAGCACTACAGGCAAATACCCCGGCAAAAATTATGCAGGATAAAAAACTAAATACATAGCTATTTATTGTTTTTTTCATTTTAATTTGGTTGTTTAAGTTAATAAAGTGGTGGTTATTTTAATTTTATTTGATGGTTACAACTATTTCTTTTTTTATATCTCTTGACGAATTCCCTATTTTTAAAGTATATTTTCCTGGTTCAACGGTCCATTTTTTTGCAGCAACATCGTAATATGCTAATTCTTTAACCGGAACCTTTATCGTTACGGTGTTTGAATCTCCTGATTTTACCAATACTTTTTTAAATCCTTTCAATTCTTTTGAAGCACGGGATACTTTAGAATCTGATTTGGAAGTATACAACTGAACTACTTCTTTTCCATCAACTTTTCCTGTATTTTTTACCTCAACAGCAACTGAAATAGTTTCGTTTAAAGCATATTCCGTTTTATCGGCCTTAGCATTTTCAATTGTAAAAGTGGTATATGATAATCCGAATCCGAAAGGATATAGCGGAGTAATATTTTTAGTGTCAAACCAACGGTATCCTACCAAAATTCCTTCGGCATACTTTACGGTTTTGTCACCAGGAAAACTGTTTGTTGCATGTGCAGGTGAATCGATCAGGTTTTTAGGCATTGTCCATGGTAATTTTCCGGATGGATTTACTTTTCCTAACAATACATCTGCCAAAGCATTTCCGCCTTCAGAACCATTAAACCATGTCCAAACCAAAGCCGATGTTTTTTTACTTACCGCATCCACATCAAAAGGAGCTCCTGCCACAATTACCACAATTGTTCTTGGGTTAACAGCTATTACTTTCTGAATTAATTCTTCCTGACCGAATGGTAATTTTAAGTCTCTTCTGTCAGAAGCTTCCGTTTCGTAATCACGGTTTGAACCCGCAAAAATAATCGCAACATCCGATTTTTTAGCTGCTTCTATTGCCTCTTGCAGCTGTTTTGCATCTAACTGATCAATTGTAACTGGTCCGTTTGATGTAATATTTCCTAAGTTTCCTTTGTTTTTTTCTTCGTAACGTTCTAAATATCCTTCAGCATAATTAATCTGGATTGATTTAGGCAATCTGTTTTTTAAACCATCCAAAGGTGTAACTTCTCTTTTTGTTTTTACCCCTGCACCAAATCCGCCGAGTGCATTTTTCTTCGTTGCATTGTTTCCAATTACTGCAATAGATTTAACTCCGTCTAATTTTAAAGGCAGTGCATTATTATCATTTTTCAATAAAACTATTGCTTCTGCTGCAATTTTATAGGCATCCTGATAATGTGCTTCGGTTGCTATACTTCCCTTCACACGGTCTTTTCCGCCCATTGCTTTTACCTGAAATAAAGTGCGTAAAATTCTTTTTACGTGTATATCAATTTCTGCTTCTGAGATTTCTTTGTTTTTAGCCGCTGCAATTAATTTATCGGCAAGGAAAAATTCATTGAATGGTTTTGGCGTTCCCATCTCAATATCCAAACCGCTTTTTAAAGATTTTACTGTTGAATGTACTGCTGCCCAGTCTGAAACTACAACCCCTTTAAATCCCCATTCATCACGAAGGATTTTATTCAGCATATAATCGTTCTCACATAAATATTCACCTCTAAATTTATTATAGGCACCC
>Ga0247810_10000902_pt1 | contig 22809 bp, 18 predicted proteins | sample UWRJL119311C1_FD_179918 | JGI IMG/M metagenome (GOLD analysis project Ga0247810, IMG submission 179918) | Plant litter microbial communities from Arlington Agricultural Research Station in Wisconsin, United States - UWRJ-L119-311C-1 | ecosystem: Environmental > Terrestrial > Plant litter >... | reverse complement strand
GCGGGCGCCACTGGCCAGGGTCACTGCTTTTTTCACCGAAGGGAAGTAGGCCAGGACCATCACCTGGTCCCTTTCATTGGTTCCCTCAGCGTCCATATCTGCCTTCCAGGTCACCTCCAGCCGGTTTCCTGTTAATATGGCCTGTGCATTTTTAGGTGCAGGGATGTTTCCATCGGCCACAATCAGTTTGCTGAAATCTGTTTCCAGATGTGGGTATGTACCTTTTACGGCCAGTTGTTTATTCAGTTTGATGAAATGGTTGCGCGGATCCTGCTTGCCGGTGCCGGAAACAGCCCTGAGGCCGAAGTTCAGGAACTCTTCGATGAGACCCGACAAGGAAGAGACCAGTGCCATCCTGGTTTCATTCGCAAATTGTTTGACCGTTCTGGGGCCATGGTATTTGCCAATGGTGCGGCTGACATTGATATCGCCGAGCATATAACCTACTGTGGGGCCAAGTCTGCCGATAAATGGGCCGAGGATGCCATAAGGATGTTTTGCCATGATGGTGGTTGGTTAGTTGAAGGGTTCCGGGTTGATTATGAACAAGATATGGATAGGATCTGAGATAAACAATAGGGGAGGTATAGAAAAGGCAGAGGAGACATAAATGTTACATAACTTTGAAATACAGTTGATTAGGAATTGAAAAAGGTTTGACGCCTACAAACGCCTGGCAACCCCCTATCAAACTCCTGTCAGCCGCCTTAAATAGATATCTACTCATTACTTTCTCTATACCTTTACTATACGTTCATTCACTACTTAACCCAACTCGATCCAGAACCAACGTATATCCTATTCAAATCATCTGCGGGCACATCTGAAAACACTTATATAAAGTTAAAGTTGGTCGCGGAAACTGCTTGCAAAAGTAGCATGATGAGCTATTCCACCAAAATCTGTGGGATGAAAGCGTCTAAATATTCCAATTCTCCTTGAAAAATCACTTTTGGGAAAAAACAAAAAAATTAGCACCAATGTGATACTGGTATTACCCAATCTAGCCGAATTATAAACTAGTCTATGAGCGCCTAATCTAGATCAGTGCCAGACAAACGGACTACCAAACTTCACCGTGAAAATGTTAAGTAAAAGAAGTGTTGCGTCTGAAGCATTATTAAAACATGGGCAAAGATTCATTCAGGAACTTCCCCTTGTTTTTCATTCTCCCGGCTCTCCATATGTAAATGAACGTCCTGTTGAGGGAAAGGGATCTGAATCTGATTAGACTTAAACGCTTTTGTAATAGATATTACCAGGTCGCTTCGGGTAGAATTGTTATCTGACATATGTTTCGTCCAAAAATAGATTTTGAGATTGATTGCACTGGCTCCAAACTCTTCAAATTGCACAACCGGAGGATGCGATTTGCTGATTCGTTCTTCTGCATCCAGCAATTCCCTCACTATTTGTCTGCATTTTTCCAGATCAGCATCATAAGACACACCAATAAGGAGGGATACCCGCTTTCGGTTTCCTGCTAAGGTCCAGTTCATCAGGTGGGAGTTTAGTAAATCACCATTTGGCATTACTAAATCAGCGCCATCCCAGGTGGTGATCACACTGCTACGAAAACCAATGGACTTCATAGTGCCTCCCTGGCCATCCACATCAACAATATCACCTACATTAACTGGTTTCTCAAAAGCGATAATAAGGCCGCTGACTAAATTATTAACCAGGGTTTGCAGACCAAATCCAATACCAACACCAATTGCGCCGATAATGATAGTTATGCGATCCATAGGGATACCCACAGCTGCGATGGCTAGAAAAAGGCCAACGGAAAGGATAAATATACGTACCAGCAGTACCCAGCTACCTAATCTTTGTTTTTTTGAATCCTTGTCTTTACTGGTACCCAGATGGTCATCAGAGGCAAAAAAGGAAACAATTTTAGAGACAATAACTGAAATGGACATTATTGCAAGGAAGAGAAACAGGGAGTTGATGGTAAATGTATAATCTCCGATGGTTCTGTCCCTGCTCAAAAAATTCAGCAGCGGCTGGGAAAGATATTCAAATAAGGGAAAATTGTGTCCCATTAAAATGATCCATCCCAATACCAAAAGTACATACAGCAAAAAGGGCGCTCTTGAACCTACCCGACCAAAGTTTAAATAGAACAGCTTTTTATCCTGAACCGTATAAACATCGAAAGCGAGAACCAATCCCTCATTGATAAACCTGACTACCTAAAGGAATAGTATGGCAACAATAACATTCAGGAATCCACCTATGAATAAGGTTTTAGACACATTGTAGCGGCCAAATATATTTAAGGCGACGGAACATATCTCCAGGAAAACCATCAAGCCGATGGAGTAGGCTATCCATTTCTCCCGCAATTCATGCTGACGTCGCTGAAAAATGATAACAATACCCGAAAAAACGCCTGCCATGGCTACCACTAGCATAAACCACCGCTCCGTTCTGGATGCCTGTAACACGAGGTTATCCGCTGCCGCCAAAAAGAAAAAAGTCACCATGAGCAACCATACCAACATCCCGTATCGGGTAATATATCCCCTGAAGATAATTGTGAGGCATAAGCAGGAGATCAGCCAGAATATTACATTCAAAATAAAAGGCGGAGAAAAAAATAGGAACTGAAATATACTGATCACCAGCAGCACTGCAGACAATAGCGGATTATTGTTCTATAGTTATTCCATTGATCGCAACTTCCTTGCACATAATTGAAATGACAGAACTTCCAAAGGTATCGCCATAAGATGCGGACGAGAACTGATCTGAATAGTTGTACAAGGATGCCTGTTTGAACCTGACACTTCTAGGTGCATTTTTACCATAGCTATCCGTAATGGTGATTGTGCCATCAAAACGTGTTTTTTTCTTAGCGAATACTTTTAGCAGGTCATTACTCATCTGTTTGATATCAAATGACAGATAAATTGCAGAACCGGTAAGGGCCAGTGACGGTAGTTTAGTTTTAGTGCTATCAGCAGCTGTTTTTACTTCGGCCATATCTTCCTCACTTGTTCGCGAGATAGATGTGCTCAATGAATTCAAATCGGCTGTTATTGATTTACCTTCATGAGTAATGATCATCTGTATTTTATTGCGGGATTCTTCCGATTGTGCAAAGGTCTGTGATGCCAGGAATGTTAAGGAAATAAGGCTGAGCGTAAATAAAAATAAGTTTTTCATGTATTTTTGTTTTTATAGATAACAAGCTCGTATAGAAAATGTTGTACGAACAAAAAAAAATAATATTTCAAACTATCATCTTGTGAGGCTGTTTAATAGCTAACAACTACCAAAATAGATTAAAATGGAAAACACAGAAAAAACAGTTGAGGTTTTAAACGACCTTATTGAGATTAACAATGATAGAGCTGATGGATTTAATAAAGCAGCAGCAGATTTGAAAGATGAAAATATTGATCTGAAAGCTATCTTCGATAAATTATCATCAGAGAGCAGAGCAAATGTAACCGAGCTTGCCGGTCTGGTGGGCAGAAATGGAGAAAATCCTGATACTGGTAATACGATTCTGGGAACTTTACATAGAGCCTGGATAGATATCAAAGCAAGCTTTGGCGGTGATGACCGTCACAGTATCTTGGCGGAATGTGAAAGAGGAGAGGATGCGATTAAAAAAGCTTATAGAGACGCACTTCAGGAAAATGAATTAGGTGAAAACGTGAGAACAGTATTATTACAACAACAAGTTGGTGTAAACGCTGGTCACGATGCTATCAAAGCTTTAAGAGATGCACAGGCTGCGCTTTAAGCTATAGTTTTTTTATGAAAGGGTGTCTTCAAAAGGGCACCCTTTTTTTATGTACCCTGTACGATTATCCTGCAACAGGCGATAGCTTCCTTACTGAGCCTATACTTAATAAGTAGTTATTTTTTCTGAATCATATACCCGATTTCAATTTTTGAAAAGTCTTACCTTATACTATGGTAAAACCGTAGAACGTAAACAAGAAAAAAATCTTTTCAAAGAGCAAACGACGTATTAATGATGTTTAAAAAAATTCTTACTGCTGGTTTCTTATTCAAACTGACGTTGATGGTTAGTACGATGCAGGCACAAATGGTTGATCATCAATTATGGTACCAGCAACCGGCTAAAATATGGACTGAAGCACTTCCTGTTGGAAATGGCAGGTTAGGCGCAATGGTTTTTGGTGGCGTTGAAAATGAACTGCTTCAATTGAATGAAGCCACATTATGGTCTGGCGGTCCGGTAAAAACCGGAGTGAACAACCATGCGTTTGAAAATCTTGCACCTCTGCGTGAAGCCTTATTCAAAGGTGATTACAAAAAAGCACAGGAGCTCACCAAAAATATGCAGGGGCAGTATTCGCAAAGTTTTTTGCCATTATGTGATCTGAAAATCAATCAGAATTTTAATGGAGCGCGACCTACCGCGTATTACCGGGATCTAAATATCGGTGATGCCATAGCCACCACAAAATATACTGTTAATGGTGTTGATTATAAACGCGAGGTTTTTTCTTCTGCTGCTGATCAGGTGATGATCGTAAAGTTAAGCAGCAGTAAAGCTCGTCAGTTGAACATCAGAATTGAGAATAGCAGCCAGCTAAAGTTTACTACTGATATTTTGCCTGAGCACGTTTTCAGGTTAAAGGCGAAGGCCCCTTCCCATGTAGAACCCAGTTATATAGACTATAAAAAAAATCCCATTGTATATGATGATCATGACGCATGTCGGGGTATGCGTTTTGAAGTGTTAACCAGGGCTGTCACTAAAGATGGGAAAGTGACTACTGATGCCAATGGAATTACAGTTAGTGATGCTTCTGAGATCACCATTTTTATTGCTGCTGCTACGAGTTTTAATGGATACGATAAGTGTCCTGATTTGAATGAACATCAATTGGCGTCACAAACCCTTGCTGCAGCTGTGGTAAAAAATTATCAGGAATTGCTTGCTGCGCATCTCCATGATTTTCATCGCTACTTCAATAGGGTGTCACTAAAATTAAACAATAATGTGGGCAGCAAGGCGAATTTACCGACAGACCAGAGACTTGAAGCTTACAATAAAAAAGGAACAGATCCCGGACTTGAAGCATTATACTTTCAATATGGCCGATACCTCCTGATCAGCAGCTCCAGAACTGCGGGTGTACCAGCTAATTTACAAGGCATATGGAACAAAGAACTTCGCGCTCCATGGAGCTCTAATTATACCAGTAATATCAATGTGCAAATGAATTACTGGATGGCGGAAGCTTGTAACCTGTCTGAAATGCATCAGCCTTTATTTGGTTTAATTGATGGATTATCACATACTGGTGCTTTGGTAGCCAAAGATTTTTATCATGCCAATGGTTGGGTGACTCACCAAAATACAGATATCTGGGCTATTGCCAATCCGGTGGGTGACGTGGGTAAAGGTGATCCCAAATGGGCTAACTGGTATATGGGCGGTAATTGGCTGACACGACATCTGTGGGAGCATTATCTGTATACGGGCGACTTAAATTTTTTAATGGACACAGCTTATCCTTTAATGAAAGGTGCGGCACAATTTACCTTAAGCTGGTTGATTCCAGATGGTAAAGGTCATTTGGTGACAGCTCCTTCTACCTCGCCAGAGAATGATTTTTTTTACGGAGACCATCAGGTTGGTGAAGTTTCTATAGCAACCACGATGGATAATGGTATTATCAGAGACCTGTTTGATAATTTGATTGCAGCCAGTAAAATATTGGGTAAAGACGAGGCTTTCAGAGATACATTGCTGGCCAGTAAGAACCAGCTTTTACCTTACAAAATAGGAAGTAAAGGCCAGCTGCAGGAATGGTTTGAAGATGTTGAATCGCCAGACCCGCATCACCGTCATGTGTCGCACCTGTATGCTATCTATCCGGCAAATCAGATTTCCGTAGTAAAAACACCAGAGTTGGCAGAAGCTGCAAAAAGAACACTTGTTTTGAGGGGCGATGAAAGTACTGGCTGGAGCCTGGCCTGGAAGCTTAACCTTTGGGCACGTTTACAGGATGGTGATCATGCTTACAAACTCTACCGTGATCTTTTGAGACTTACGCGCGAAAACGGTGAGCGTCTCAGGGAAGTTGGCGGATTGTATCCTAATATGTTTGATGCGCATCCGCCCTTCCAGATTGATGGAAACTTTGGCGGAACTTCCGGACTGGCAGAAATGCTTTTGCAAAGTCAGGATGATGATATCAGTTTGCTGCCTGCCATACCTAAAGTATGGGCTGCGGGAGAAGTAAAAGGTTTAGTGGCCAGAGGTGGTTATGTGGTTGATATCAAATGGAAAGATAGTAAGGCAGCTGAAGTAAAGATTTTGTCAAGGAATGGTGGCTTCTGTACGGTAAAATCTATCAATCCCTTGTTGCTAAAGGGGACGACGCTGAAGAGTGATAAAACAAATAATGGTTACTCACTGACTTTTAAAACGGATAAGGGACGGGCCTATCTGCTTAGGAAATTATCATGAGGATTAAACATATTTTTGTGATGTAGCCTAAATATCATGGATTTGTGGCTATTTTTGGTTATCGTTTCCACGAACAGGTCAGGTTATGAATCATATCCCCATACATATATTACAGGACAGAACCACACAGGGCCTGCAGATCAAATATATTCAGCAGCAGGATATGCAAGATACTGATGCCCCATTGTACGCACACCGGGACGATCATTATATGTTCTTTGTTTTAGAAGAGGGGAACGGATCAATGATGGTTGATTTTAATAAAGTATATCTGTCCGAAAGAGGTCTGTACTACGTACTTCCCGGTCAGGTACATTGTCCCGGTATCCATGATTTTGTATCGGGATGGTTCATTGCTGTGGATACTTCACTGATACCGCAGGAATGCAGAAATGTATTTGAAAGTCAATTGGTATTACAGCAGCCTTATCCGCTTAATGCAGTAGAAATGGGGCAGTGTAGTGCGATTCTGGGGTTAATTCTTGATAAGTACAATGAAGAAGAAATCAATGCTTTCCGTATGACAACAGTACGGGCGCTGCTGCAATCTTTCATGGCTATAGTGGCAGGTTATTATTGTGATACCAGTGGCGCTGATAAAAAAGTATCGCGCCTGGTTCAACTAACCAGCCAATTTAAACAGCTCCTGAATCAGCATTTGTGGTCTGTTAAAAGCCCCTCCGGTTATGCTGCATTGTTAAATGTATCAGATGCATATCTGAGCGAAGTCCTTAAAAAACAAACCGGGTTTCCTGCCAGTTATTGGATCCAGCAGGGCATCATGATGGAAGCTAAACGTCTTTTGTACTACACTGAACTCAGTATTAAAGAAATTGCCCACCAGCTGGGTTATACTGACCATTCGTATTTCTCCAGGTTTTTCAGTAAGGCTACAGGTCTGTCTGCCACGGCATTTCGACAGCAATACCGCGAATAGTGCTACAAATACAGTATATCTGCTATTTTAAACCGGTTGGAAATCAGGTTTCTTTGTGACATTAATTTAATGTCACATGAAAAAATCCATCTTAAGCCAAATCAAAGATAAAGCAGGAAAGTTGATTGAAAGCCAGCTGCTCAATACCGGAAGCGTATTAAATGTGCGCAGCTGGGAAGAATCCAGGTTAATAGAAATCGAACTTCACCTGCCTTCTGTTAATATGCGCGACTGGAGACAGATTCCTTACATTAAGTTTCGCGTTGATGGATTCAGCTTCCGCGATTATAGTCCATTTGGATGGGATGAGGAAACCTCCACTTGTTCCTTATTGATTGATGCTGATCACCAGGGACCCGGAAGCAGTTGGGCAAAAAAGCTGAAAAGCGGTGATGGCGTATCTTATTTTCGTCCGGAAAGTACACGTCAGTTTCCCCATCCTACAGACTTTGTGGTCGGTTTGGGTGATGCCAGCAGTGTCGGACATTTGTTGGCGCTTCAGCAACTCACCGTTCCTGTTAGCCGTTTAGATATGGCTGTAGTGCTGGATAAAGCTCAGAGTACAGACTTGCTGCGTGATAATTTTTCTCCGGCAATCAATACCATGTCCAGTTATGATGAACTGGCAGACTGGCTGATTAAACAGCAGTATGCTATTGCCAATACCTCATTTTATATCAATGGTAACCATCAATTAGTAGTCGCATTACGTAAATTATTAAAAAAAATGGGGCATGAGCAGATTCGTGTGAAAGGATTTTGGTCTTGACAAGCAGGCAGCTTATAGCATGTGATCCAATACATGGATAGGTTTTTCTATCAGTATGGTTTCGAAGTCTTTTCCTTCAACAGTGATCTGCTTCTGCGTGCCGGTTACTTTCCAGTTTTTCTGCACTTTTCGAATACCAATCGGGTAGATGTCAATTCCCTTGTCGTGAATTTTCATCCTGATGAAGTTCTTAAAGTCCGGGTTTGCCAATGATGAAGAAGATTCATCCTCATGCATACTCAGCAAAAGATTAGACAAGTAGAGATAGACTCCCATCAGTAAGGAAGAAATGGTGCCGCCAACTGCACTGAAGATCAATACGATCATCGCATTGCCCCACCAGCTTCCCCAATAATCCATCAGGGTGGTCTGTGCTATCCAATACATAGTGCCGAAAAGCATCACTGTCTGACATAGCGCATGTAATAATCCGATCAAAGAGCTTCCGGGTTTCCTGGACACGCGGTCCACAAAAAGCCAGAAGCCCGCAAAGAGTGCGCCTATGCTGATGGCTAGTGAGGGCCCTCCCAAAAAATAAACCGCCATGGTTTCAAAAAAACGGGCTGTAGAAATGCCAGTAAATCCTTCGAGGAAAAATCCTCCGCTGAGCGCGACATGGTGACTCTGAAACAACCAGAACAAGTAAAGATAAACCAGGCAGGCCAGACTGGTGAATGCTGGGTTTTTGACTGGAAAGAGTAAATTTCCCAGCAGAAGTACTTTGGAGTCTGCTACATCCGGAAATACTTTTCTACGGGCAATTTTGTCGACTGTCGTTTTGCTGTCCAGGGATTCAACCGCGTCAGGTAAGTTATGTGTGAGGTGAAGAAAAGCGCCGCCACCACCTGAGGTGATGTACTGGTGACTATTTTCTGTATTTGAATAGCGGGAGTAATGGTGTAAATCGCCAGTCATATTCACCGCCAGCTTGAATTTCTTACCAATCACCCCATATTCGTCACGGATATGTCTGGCGATAAAAAATTCCAGCCGTTCAAAGGACTGGTCATCTTTCCTGATCTCGTTATATACCCATGCAGGTTCTGCGGTGACCAGAATAATTTTATCACCTTCCTGCATTTCCACTTTGGCAATACGGCTAAAATAGTCGAGCTGTGGTTGGTCTATATTGGAATTCAGCTGAATATCTGTAGCCCAGATCCAATAGTTATGCGGTAGTGGAATAGCAAAATAGCTTCTTTTTTGTACCGTTTGCCAGATGCCTATACTGCGTTGCTGACAAAAGAGTTTCATGAAATTACCTAAACCATCATACCAGTCATGATTTCCGGGAATGGCGAACAAAAGTGGTCGGGTGGCATCAGTAAATTTCTCAGTTCTGTCGCCCGCTGCATCAAAAGGAAGGCGGAACTTTGAATTATAGGTGTCAAGCGTAGGGAATGGATAGACTTCATCACCGCCTAAAACCAGCAGGTCTCCGCGGTGGGTAGTAACCGGAGCATCTTTTTCGTTCTCACCCTTTAGGCTGAGCGTTTGCTGCGCAGCTTTTTTTGCCACTGAAAAGGTAGAATTGAATCCGTCTCCTGTGTCACAGATAAAGTCTACCCATATTTCTTTTTTTCCGGCAGCGAGTCTTTCTCTTAATCTGCCAGGATCAGCTTCTTCATCTTTAGTTCCTAAAGCGGCTTGTAGTTCCCTTCGATCGGCATAGTTGCCAAATGTTCCTGAGATCACAGATTTTAATGCGATGTTCAATAACATGGTCGGCTGAAACCAATTGGTCATTTTAGCTTTTTTGTAGGGACTGTCTTTCATTAGCGTATATTGTACTTTAAAGGCGATGAAGCTTGTATCATATTCATTTCAGCTTTTTTAGCTGTAATCTTATGCAGATTCGTTAAATTGAATATTAACTGTTGCTCTTGTGAAAAGACATACATTTTATATAACTTTAGAATTTATATCAAACATTGGGCCTAACACCTGTTAAAAACGAAGCTGAATTACTTAAATTGGTAGCCAAAGGGGATGAGCGTGCTTTCACCGAACTCTTTGATGCTTATTACAGACAACTCGGCGAGTATGTTTATAAACTTACGGAATCTATTGAGGTTACCGAAGAAATCGTACAAGATGTTTTCATAAAAATCTGGCTCAAGAAAGAAAAACTACTAGAGCTGGACAACTTCAGCTATTACTTATTTATTCTTTCCAAAAATCAAACCCTGAATCATCTTCGAAAAAAAGCAAATGATAAAGTGCGGCAATTGGAATGGCTGAAACAATTCGAAGAAGAAGTGTATATACCAGACGACTCCTCCGTTATTGAAGAATACCGCTCGTTGATGGACGAAGCGATCGAAAAATTACCTCCGCAGCAGAAGAAAGTGTATAAATTAAGTAGAGAAGAGCGATTGAAGCATGAGGAAATCGCAAAAATGCTGGATATCTCTCCGGAAACTGTTAAAAAGCATATTAAACTGGCCTTGCGTTTCATTAAAAATGAGCTTTCTTCTCAAAATGATGCTATGATTGTGCTTGTTTTGTCTACCCCTCTTATTTTTTTATAAAAAAAATAAAATTCCGTTACCCCTTTTTATAAAGTAATGTGTCTTTAGTGTTATAATGGCGTTAATTTACGCTGCTATTCTGAACATTATGATGCCGAACAAACGTATATCTGATTTATTTCAAAAATATTTTGATAAGACAGCAACCGCTGAAGAGCGGAACGAATTAATGATACTGATCAATGAAGGGAATTCTGACAAGGAATTACTGGAGCTGATGGAGGGGACTTACCAAACTTATGTACCGGAGCGTAATCCTTTTGTTTTAGGTAAAAGGGAAAAAATGCTGCAGCAGATTCAGACCGGGATTGCCGCTGTAAATCAGAAAAAAACAGTCACAACTTTCTTCCACAAAAATGGCGTGTTCAAATATATTGCTGCTGCCTCTATACTGATCTGTATAGGGATTTTTGCTTATTTCCTGGTGGATAATCATAGCACCCGCAGGCAAATGGCAAAAATGGACTTTGTCCCGGGCGGTAACAAAGCGGTACTAACGCTGAGCGATGGATCAACTATCGTGTTAAACGGTGCGAAAAACGGAACCCTGACGAACCAGGATGGAATAGCGGTTAATAAAACGCAGGAAGGGGAGATTGCTTACGATGCGACAAAGTCTGGTCAGGCTCAAAACGGAAAGCTCGCTTATAACACTATTGCTACACCTAAAGGCGGTCAATACCAGGTGATACTCGCTGATGGTTCCAAAGTGTGGTTAAACGCCGCGTCGTCCATCGTTTTTCCTACCCAGTTTAAAGGCCGCGAAAGGCATGTAGAGATTAGCGGAGAGGTTTATTTTGAAGTGGCTAAAAATAAAACGAAACCATTTTTTGTTAAAGCAGGCAAACAGACCGTTGAAGTTTTAGGTACGCACTTCAATATCAACAGTTATACCGATGAGCCTGATATTAAGACCACCCTGCTGGAGGGCTCGGTCAAAATACAACAGCTGAACAGCAGTTATTCGGCACTACTTAAACCCGGACAGCAGGCAGTCAACAGATCATCCGGACCAATTCTGGTTAAACCTGCAGATCTGGAACAGGCAGTGGCCTGGAAATACGGACTCTTTCAGATCAATGATGCCAGCATTGAAACCATCATGCGTCAGGCTTCGAGATGGTATGATGTAGAAGTTGAATACCAGGGAAAGATTCCACAAAGAAAATTCTCAGGAAAAATCAAGCGTAATGTTAAAGCTTCAGAATTTCTGCAGATGCTCACCTACTTCAATGTGCGCTTTAGCATGGAAGGACGAAAGATTATCGTAAAAAATTAACCTTAAAAATACAACCAACCTAATTCACTGATTTGCTAACCCCAAAAAGAAACACATGAAGAAATATCTACTACTCAATTAAGATCAGAGGAAATCCTCAGAAGGTTAACATAGAAAACCGGGAAGTGTTGAAGCACTTACCCGGTCAATATCTGGATTAACCCATTAACAAGCAATTTGGCAATCGAATCTTAACGTTTAATCTTAATTACAAAAATATGTATTTAAATGGTTTATCTAAACCCTTGCAGGGAGTATTACAGCTACTTGCAAAAAAAATAAAATCTGTTTCCTCTCCAGTTATAAAACGTACTGTAAATCAACACTTTGAAGCGGAGGGTTGTAATGCGGATTAATTGGGTAACAATAATGATAACTGCGGTGGTACTGTTGATGGCTTCCAAAAGTTATAGTCAGATCACTATTCATGAGAAAAATGTTGAAGTACAAAAGGTCTTTAAATCCATAGAGTTACAATCTAAATTCACTTTTCTCTATGATAGTCAGGATATCAATGATATCCCGAAGGTAACCGTTAATCTGACCAATGGTTCAATTCAGGATGCCTTGAGTCAGGTTTTTAAGAACCTGCCCTTAACCTATAAAATCATTGCGCAGACAATCCTGGTTAAAAAAGAGCAGGATAAGGCAGATAAGGATCAGAAAAAAAATATTTCGCCAAAACAGGTTCCTATAATGGTTAGGGGAACAGTTGTGGATGAAAATCTGCTGCCGGTTAAAAACGTAACCATATCAGAGCCCGCATTGAATACGGTAAGTGTGACCAATGCAAATGGTGAGTTTAAGATACAAGGTGGTGAAGCTGGTTTTATCCTCCTTTCTGCCGCCGGTTTTGTGAAAAAAGCGGTTGATTACGCCGACACTACCTATCTTAAAATTGAGTTGGAAAAAGGCGATAACAAGTCTATTGACCTGACAGAGGTAAAGATCGAATCCAATGATGCAAAATTGTATCCTACCAAATTTGTCAATCTGGAGAACCGGAACTATATGAACCTTGCACAGGTATTGCAGGGTACTATTCCCGGGCTGAGTTTACAAGTGGTGAACACCAGCACGAAGACCATCACTAGTATTGACGCCTATTCGAATCGTTTAAACGGTCAGCCTTTCATGAATTTTACGCGTTATACGGTCGAAGAATTTCTGAGTACCTATGGTAAAACACAAGGGCAGCAGATTATTGATCTTCTGCTCAAAGGAACCAATATTCCGGCCTCAATTAGTTTGCTGTATCATCTGAATACGGTCACTACCATTACCAATGCGCTGGTTCCTGAGATCAGGGGGGCAAGTAATTTTGGCAGCAATACCTCCAATATGCTCGTAGTGATTGACGGTTTTCCGCAGGATGGTTTTCCTGCTAATTATCCAATGACCAACGTAGAATCTATTGAGGTGGTTAAGGATCCTAAAGAATTAATCAAATGGGGATCCAGAGCAGCTGGTGGCGCTATTCTGATCAGATCAAAACAGGCTAAGGCGGGGCAATTACAAGTGAATTATACCACCAGTTTATATTTTTCGCCCGCCCCGGTATTTAACAGGTCACAATTGAAATTGGCTGATTCCCGTACCTACCTGGATTACCTGAAGGATGTTAACACTACGCTGAGTAATAGCTATGGTGTTACACAATTTAACTTGTCACCAGCCAAACAGCTGCTCAGCCAGATAAAAAACGGAGTGATCAGCACAGCCCAATTTGATTCAAAATGGGATTCGCTGTCACGTTTGGATAATGAGGACCAAATGAAGTTGCTCCAGCAAAGCGCATTTAACCAAAATCACAGTTTAACCGTTAGCGGCGGGACGCAGGCCTATAGATTTACCGCTATTGGTAACTATATAGGAGGAAAAACGAATAATCTGGGGAGTAAGAATGATACCTACTCCCTGAATCTCAGTAATAGCTTTAATTTTTTTAAGCATAAGCTACATATCAATTGGCGCATCAATCTTTCCGATGCCAGAACTAAATATGGATATGCTTTTTCGCCAACCAATATCGGGATGGATCCCTACCAGATGCTGTTAGACGGACAAGGGAATTATATTTATGATTATACCCGGTTGTCTGCTGCTGGTAACCGCTTAATTGAATCGCGGGGATATAAAAATTTTGGCGTTAATCTGCTGGAGGATAACAATGTTAATGATCTTTCCTCTATTGAGACAAACAGGCAATCCAATTTTAATATGAACTGGAATCTGTTACCCGGGTTAACCTGGGCAACGTCTGTATTGTATACCCACAGAAGTAGCGAGAGCAGCACGCTTTATGGGGCGGAATCGAGCTATGTGAGGCAATTTGTAAATACTTACGGGCAATTGTCCAATAATGGTGTGAATTTCTATGTGCCCTATGGTGATATATTGAAGGCAAATACCCGGACCACAGATAATATAAATGTGAGGTCTGGTTTAACTTACTCAAAGGTTTTAGGTAAACATACAATTGGTATAGGCGTAGGGGCCGGAGTCGCCAGTATTACCGCCAGCAGCCCTTCTTACCCTACATTGTATGGTTACAACCGGAACACAAAAACCAGTACCCCTGTCTATTTACCCACGAACCCTTCAACACAAAGTACGATAACCAACTTTTACGCTTTATTTTCAGGTGCTTCTTCCAGTGCCTACCCTTTTTCTTTAACACAAAATATGGCAGGAGATACTGCTGTGACCCGGAACATCAATAGCAATGTATCGCTGAACTATAGTTTCTCCGATAGAATAAGAGCAACCGGATTATATACGACGGTATTAAATCCGCTATACGGGCAATCTGCGACTTATTCTGTGTTATCATCCTATAACACTGACGTAACAGGACTGCTGGTTAAAAACTGGAATGGGTTTTTAAAAGATGTGCTGGTATCTGTAGGTGCCAATGGTGTGCAGATGCCAAACCTTCCCGGTAATTATACCAACACCAGGTATTTGCAGAATTACTGGAATACATACTATATCCTGGTGAATGGTGCTACGCCGACACAACAGCAAGGGCAGCGTTCTAAGGTTTTATATCAAAAACTGACCCTGGCATTTGCAGATAGCTCAATTGTAGTGAATACCGCCTACAATACGCAAAACATGAGCGGAAATCTGTCAGCCACCAATTCAGGTAATGGGACTGCTGTCGTACCTGCTACGACAAAATACCTGAGCGCCGGATTGGATATGTTTATGAGGAAAAAACTGCTCAACCTGCACTTCAATTATGCCAAATCTCCTGAAGGGACAAATCAGTTCAATGGAAGTTTTAACTATGATATTGTCCATGAGAATTATTTCAAATCTGACAGGATCAGTGATCTGTCATTTAGTATGCTTTTGCAGCAAATTAGTCCATATCAGGGACTGGCTTTGATGCAGAGCACAAATGTAGCCTCAAATGGTTCTTTTAGTCAGGCTACCAATAGCGATTTTGGTCTGCTTCCTGCTGCAAGCAATCTGTTCGAAGCACATGGCAAGATCAGTTTCAGTGATAGCAGATACAATATTGATGTGCGTTATTATGATCAGAATGCCAGTGGATTATCCAATAACCTGGCGGTTTTAACAGATCCAAGTACAGGTCTGTCCAGTCAGGTGAGCTTTAGCAATATCAAAAACCGGGGCGTGGAGTTTTTCTTTAACTCAGTGGTTTACAAAACCAATAACATTAATTATAATATTACCATCAATGGAGCACACAATACCAACATTGCAAGAGAGGTACCAATTACGCGGTTTACCGCTTCGAATGAGTATACTTTAGCGATCAGAGAGGGTTATGATGTCAGTAATATCTGGGCACCACGATGGGCGGGCCTGAACTCAAGCGGCGATCCGCAGATTTATGACAACAAGGGAAATGTTACCTCTGTACTGGACAGTGCTACCATATCTACTTCGCTGGTGAACCAGGGGGTGACCAAAGCACCATGGACCGGTGGTTTGATTCAGGAATTGAGGTTCCGTCAGCTTTTCGCCCGTGTGGCACTAACCTTTAACCTTGGATATGTGATGCGGTATTATCTCCCGTATCCGGGAAATGATTCGGAGACCAGCAGCCTGGTGGCTGAAAGATGGCGTAAACCTGGTGATGAGAACTTTACCGATGTACCTAAAATCGGCACTTCTGGTCTCAACTCCTTCAGAGAATTTGTTACCCGTTATTCCAGCAACAGTATTTTACCTGCAGATAATATTCGTCTGCAAGAGGTAATGCTTGGATTTAACTTACCGAACAAATACATAAAGAGATATGGTTTAAGTTCATTTACAATGACTTTTCAGGTGCAAAATTTGGCTTTCTGGGCCAGAAACAAGTATCATATAGACCCGTCGACCGTAAGTGTGGATGGCAGAATAGGCACAACCCTGCCGAGAATTTATTCATGTAACCTAAGTGTGAGCTTTTAAATAATATGATGATGTATAAAAGATCAATATTTTTTGTTTTAGTAATTTGCGGACTGTGGGTATTACCAGGCTGTAAAAAGTTTTTGGATGTGTCGCCTCCTTCCACTAGTATCAATCCGACTACGGTTAAAGATTTTCAGGAGATCCTAAATGGCGACACTTTGAGCAATTGCCATTTTTTTCTGCTGGATTTGATGAGCGATGACCTGACCTTGTCCAATACGCAGGTGGCGACTTCCAGCAATTATTACCAGCGGAGTTACCTATGGCAAAGTTCCATCTGGAATCCTGCTGACGTTGACGTGATGTACAATTCGACGTATTCCAGGATACTGCAAATGAATATCATTCTAAACCGGATAGATGCCGCACCGGATGATGCTTCCAATACCCCGCAAAACAAAAGCACCGTGATTTCGCAGGCACTGATCAATAGGGCCTGGTATTATCTGCAGCTGGTGAACGCTTATGGTGCGGCATATGATGCAGCAACTTCGGCAACAGATCCGGGTGTGCCATTGGTCACTACAGCCGGCACCAATGCCCTGCCGGGCAGGGCCAGCGTAGCGCAGGTATATGCACAGGTTATTGGCGACCTTAAGGCGGCGGTCAGTAACCCCTATTTACCGAGTAAAGGAGTTGATATTATCCATCCCGGAAAAGCATCCGGTTATGCATTGCTGGCAAGAGCATATTTATATCAGGGTGATTATACTGCTGCGTTGAATTATGCGGATTCTACACTAGCGACGCAAAGTTCTTTACAAAATTATAGCCTCAGCACTTATGTCAATCCATCACAATTGCCTGACCTAGTATCCAATCCGGAGATTTTGCTGGGGAGGATGACTACAGATCTTGCTTTCATCTCGTTTTATACCAGCACGCTGATGCCGAGTGCAGGCCTGACTTCGACTTTAACCACTTCTGATTTGAGGTACAGCAAAAAATTTGCATCTGCTTCCAGGTTTTCTCCTGCTATCTATCGTCTTTCATTGGGAAATTCGATGGTGTTTGACCATAGTGTGGGTGTACCAGAGGTGATGCTGATCAAAGCAGAATGTTTGGCCCGTAGCGGATCTTATGCCGAGGCTGGTGTTTTGCTGGCTAAACTAAGGGTAAACAGATTGCCTACCTATATTACAGACAGTCGTACTTACACCGCAGCCAACATTTTAGGCTATGTACTGGATGAGCGGCGACGGGAGTTGTTTTACCACGGTGGTCTGCGCTTGTTTGACCTGAAAAGATTAAATAAAGACGCCACATTAAAGCAGGATATTAAACGCTTTAACGACAGTGGTACCGCGATCGCAACACTTCCCGCAGGTTCCGGCCTTTACTTAGTTCCTTTCAGTCCGACGGTTATTGCGGCCAATCCAAATATTGTTCAAAATCCCAGGTAACCAGGGACAATCTTTAATCCTTATTAAATCAAGATCATGACTAACAAAATATATCCTATCACCTTTCACTCACTTTTCAGTTTAAAAGGCGCACTGCTCGTTTGTCTGATTTGTACAGGAATTTTTTCCTGCAAAAAAGACCTGAGTGATGTGGATAATCTGCAGGCCAGATTGGGCAACGGAATGGTTTCTTATGTGCAGGGCAGTAACGTGGTGGCGTTGAATGGCGAAAGTTATAATTTCACACCCTATTACGTCGGCATACCAATTGTGCTCAGCGAAGCCGCTAAATCTGCAGAGGAAATCACAGCAGCGGTTGATCCGTCGCTCGTAGCCCAGTACAATCAATTGTACCAGGAAAAAAATCCGGCCATTCCGGAAGGAGCTTTTCAGGTTTCTCATCAGGGTAATTTTCCCCTGCCTTCCGGTTCAACGCAGGCGGCAGATTCCCTCTATGTGGTGTTAAATGATGGGCTTCAGCTTAAGGACAGCACCATTTACCTTATTCCTGTTACTTTATCCGCCAAAAGTGGTTCTAAATTAAAATATTCACTTTTCTTCTTTAAAGTATTTGTGACCAAAGGTGACCTGAAAGCAAAAATGCATGGTGGCAGCATATTTGGTGGTACCAGCTTTGGAAGAACGCGTTATGGAGCCTTGAGCGCTGCTTACAGTGCAGTTCCGGATTCATTAAAGTTCAGGCTTACCCTTAATACCTTATTTCCCGCACACGATGTCCTCGTTCAGGCGGTTGCACTTACGGATGATGAGGTGAACGAGGTGATTCTTAAAGAAGGATTTCCGGGTTACCCGGCTCCTGCACCTGTGCCAGCCAGCAATTATATCCTGAGTAAGGATCTGGTGACCGTACCTGCCAGGTTATTATTAAGTAAAGACAGTGTAACGATCCGTTTTCCTGACAAGGCAAATTTCCCGAAAAATCAATGGTATGTGATGGGGCTGAAGGTGAAGACCTATACCGGCTCACCATATGGTGTACCACCAGTTGCCAATGATTCTACCAGGGCTTATATCAGATTTTTCATATCCAATTAAATCATACAAAAAAAAGAAACCAACATGTTAAAAACTGCAATGATTGTCGTAGCCTCCCTATCAGCCCTGCTGTTTAGCGGAAAGACTAAAGAAACCTCTGTAGAGGTGAAACAAAAAACTACTGTAGATACCACGCGACTAAAGGTAGGTGATAAAGTCCCGGATATTGTATTCAGAGATACCACCGGGCATGTAGGCAATGATATGCGACTGAGCGACCTGAAAGGAAAGTATGTCCTTATTGACGTATGGGCATCCTGGTGTTACCCATGTCGTTTACAACAGCCGCACCTTCTTGCCCTGGAAGAGAAGATGAAAAATAAGGCCATCACATTTGTGAGGATCTCTATAGATACACATGAATGGAGATGGAAGGGGCCTAATATGCCCGGCATACAATGGATGGTGAGAGACAGGGTTTTTGAGCAGGTTTTTGGCATCAATACCATTCCCCGTTTTATTTTATTGGATAAAAGCGGCAGGGTACTGAAGCTGAATGCAACTCTGCCTTCACACCCCGAACTGGAGCAGGAACTGAATCAGCTGAAAGGAATCTAAACACACCAAAAAATCTATGAATAGCATGAACAAATCCATTATTACACTGCTGGCAGTATTGCCCTTTACAGCTATGGCACAGCAAAACTATACGATCAGGGTAAACGTGAAAAATGTTGCCCCTACTGCGAAAGCTTACCTCAACTACAAAGTAAACCAGGAAGTGAAACAGGATTCTGCAGTTTTAACTGGCAAACAGTTTGTCTTTAAAGGCACACAGAAAACTAAGATGAAAGCATTTGTTTTACTGAGTCCTACCGGCGTTACAATCAAAGATATGACCGATCAGGACCAGGTGGCGGTATTTCTTGAAAATGGTAATGTGACAGTTACTGCTGCCGACTCCCTTGTGCATGCCAGGGTAGGTGGTACAAAACTGAACGAAGAGCAGCAACAGATGGTGGATCTGCTTGCGCCTTTCAAAAAAACAACCAGAGCTATGGTGGCGGAGTATGATCTTGCTAAAGGCAATGATACGGAGCAGGAGAAAATCAAATCAGATTATGTAAAGCTTGAAACCCGCAGGATCGAAGCGATAGAAACTTTTGTTAAAAACCACTCCAATTCACTCGTGAGTTTAAGCCTGCTGTTTGCGAATATTGATCCGGGGAAAGATATGACCAGAGCCCGTAAACTGTTCAGTAGCCTGAGTCCGGATGTACAAAATTCCGTAAATGGCCTGACCTACAAAAACGCATTAAAAGATGCCAAATCAGTTGAAGTAGGTAGTCTGGCGCCGGACTTTACCATCAAAAACACAAAAGATGAACCTGTCTCACTTGCTTCTTTCAGGGGTAAATACGTACTGGTAGATTTTTGGGCCAGCTGGTGTGGTCCTTGCCGTAAAGAAAACCCTAACCTGGTTGCTTCTTTTGAGCAGTTTAAAAGCAAGAATTTCACTGTGCTCGGCGTATCGCTCGATGGAGGAGCAAACAGTAAAAAACTGTGGATGGACGCAATTGCCAAAGACGGTTTGAATTGGGAACAGGTATCTGAACTGCAGGGCTGGGAAAGTCCGGTTGCACAGTTATATAAAATAAACGAGATACCCGCTAATTTTCTGATCGACCCGACTGGAAAGATCATCGCCCGCGATTTGCGCGGAGATGAACTGAATCAAAAACTAAAAACGCTCTTTTTATAATAGCTACGATCTGCGCATCGCTATCCGGTAGTGGTGCGCAATTTTCTAACACAATCAAACAAAAACAACAAATGAAAAAAGCAATGATCACGCTACTGGCAGCATTACCTTTTGCTGCTGCAGCGCAACAACAGTACACTATTAACGGAACAGTTACCAAAGTGAAATTTCCTGCAACAGTATATGTCGTTTACCAGGAAAAAGGAAAAATGAATTTTGATTCCACTATGGTGGCACCTAATGGTAAATTCACAATAAAGGGCACTGTTTCCAATCCGATGAAAGCCTTTGTGATGCTCGGGCAAAATGGTGAAAAGCTTAATTCCAGACCCAATCCTGACCAGGTTGGTATTTATCTGGAAAATGGAACGATAGAGATCACCAGTCCTGATTCCTTGTTCAGAGCGAATGTAGGCGGTACGCAATTGAACAAAGATCAGCAGGAGATGATCACCTTGCTGGCACCTTTTAAGAAAACTGAAACGCAGTTAAATGCGGATTTCAAGAAAGCCGAAGGCAATGCCGACGAACAGGCGCAACTGCAGCAGGTATTTGAATCGATGGCCATGGCAAAACTGCAAATCCAGGCAGGTTTTATAGAAAATCATAAAAATTCACTGGTGAGCCTGAACTTGCTCCGTGCTGCATTTAATCCAGATCAATACCTTGAAAAATCTACTGAATTGTTCAACGGTTTAAGTCCCGAACTACAGGCTACCACCTTTGGAAAAGCTTATGCAGAAAAACTGGAAAAAGCCAAAGGATTAACTGTTGGAAATATGGCGCCGGATTTTACTTTGAAGAATACCAAAGATCAGGACGTTAGTCTAAACTCGTTTAAAGGTAAATATGTGCTGGTAGATTTCTGGGCCAGCTGGTGCGGGCCTTGCAGAAGAGAGAATCCTAATGTGGTCAAAGCATTTGACAAATACAAAGCTAAAAACTTTACCGTGCTTGGCGTTTCATTAGATGGAGGAGAGAATGCGAAGGAAAAATGGATGGAAGCGATTGCAAAAGACAAACTGACCTGGGAACAGGTATCTGACCTGCAGGGCTGGGAAAGTTATGCCGTTAAACTTTTTCATATCAATGCGGTACCTGCTAACTTTTTGTTAGATCCAACAGGAAAAATTATTGGCAGAGATCTGCGTGGCGAAGAACTGGAAGCAAAACTATCAGCTATACTTTAGGAATGATGATGAATCTATGCCGTTTACGGATAAAAATTAAGGGGGTCATTATGGCTCCCCTTTTTATACTGCTGTTATCTTCTTCATTTACCCTTTATGCGCAAAATGAAAAGGAAGATATTTATGTCGACTACGATGAACTGTTAGGTAACGTCCTTAAAAATCTTAAAGCTGCGCAGCTAAAGACAACCTTCATGAGTTCAGCGGAGCTGAGAAAACAAACACTGACGCTGCCTTTTGATGCTAAGGCGAATATACCATCACTCGACAAACCAGGTACAAAGGAAATGACAGGTCCGCAGATTGTAAAAACCCGAAAAGATGGGGTGTTGATGGTCTGCAAATATTTTAAGGCTTCCGAAGGACAGCGTGAAAAGATACAGCTTCACGCAACGGCTACAGCGATTACCACGGATGGGATGTGTGTGTCCAACTGGCATGTCTTTATGAATTTCATACAAGCAGATGCGACGCTGCCGGTTAACGATAGTATCACCTTTCTGGTGAATTTAAAAGGTGAGGTTTTTCCTATTGAAAAGGTATTGGCCTACAATGAAATGGCCGATGCTGCGGTATTTAAGATCAATACCGGTAAGGTGCGTCTGAGTACCATACCATTAGGTACTGAACTGGCCGTTGGAGAAACCGTTCATACCCTGACCAACCCGAACGAATACTTATACTATTACAGTAAAGGTGTTGTGGCACGTAATACTGCACAACATAAAATTGGTCCGATGGGTGACAGGATGGAGATTACTGCAGATTATGCCAAAGGATCCAGTGGCGGACCTATTTTAGATGACAGGGGGAATATGGCCGGTATGGTTTCTACCACACATTCTATCTATGCGCAGGAAAGGCCACAGGGAAATTTGCAAATGGTAATCAAAACAACTATTCCAGTACGGTCTATCCGCCGTTTAATTCAATCGAAATAAGCTAAACATTTAAAAATATGAAACATTTTTTCATCATCACCTTTGCCCTGTTAATTGGCTTTACAGAAACTTTGTTTAGTCAGGTTCAGGTAAGCGGC
>Ga0247810_10000900_pt1 | contig 22865 bp, 17 predicted proteins | sample UWRJL119311C1_FD_179918 | JGI IMG/M metagenome (GOLD analysis project Ga0247810, IMG submission 179918) | Plant litter microbial communities from Arlington Agricultural Research Station in Wisconsin, United States - UWRJ-L119-311C-1 | ecosystem: Environmental > Terrestrial > Plant litter >... | reverse complement strand
CAACCAATTCAAAAGCAGAACGCAATGAGTTGGCCAAATCAAATTTTGAAGTTTCTACAGAAGAACGAGTTAAACATCCCACCAAAATTTCACCATCTTTTACAATAACACGGGCAATATTATTTGAAGTTTCAACCAAATCAGCCATATCTGCGCTCATTCTGTAAACTCCATTATGAGCAGCGTAAATCGCTCTGATAATTCCTTCCTGAACACCTAAATCCATTACTTTTTCAGGCAAATCACATTTTACGATTTCAATTGACAAGTTGGGTTCAGTCGTTTTATATTCAGCTTTAATATCGTTGATGATTTCCTGCATATCAAAAATGTAAGCTTCATCAAACATTTCAGAAATAATCACTTTCGCAACACTTTCCCTTGGAATTGCATTTCTTAAACTTCCTCCGTTAATTTCAGCAACCTGCAATCCAAAGTTTTCAAAAGCATCAAACAATAAACGATTCATGATTTTATTCGCGTTACCCAAACCTTTATGGATATCCATTCCTGAATGACCACCATTCAAGCCCTTTACGGTAATAATATGTCCAACTGACCCTTCCGGGACTTCTTCTTCATGATAGGTTCTTGTAGCCGTTACATCAATTCCACCGGCACAGCCTATATCAATTTCATCATCTTCTTCGGTGTCCAGATTCAATAAAATCTGTCCCTGAAGAATTCCACCCTTAAGATTCAAAGCTCCTGTCATTCCGGTTTCTTCATCAATAGTAAACAAAGCTTCAATAGCAGGATGTGGAATATCCTTGCTTTCTAAAATAGCCATAATTGTAGCCACTCCTAACCCATTGTCAGCACCAAGAGTAGTACCGCGAGCGCGAACCCAGTCACCATCAACATACATATCAATTCCCTGTGTATCGAAATCAAAAACAGTATCTGCATTTTTTTGGTGTACCATATCAAGATGCCCCTGAATTACAATTGCTTTACGATTCTCCATTCCCGGAGTTGCCCGTTTTCTGATGATTACATTTCGGATTTCGTCTTCAAAAGTTTCTAAACCTAAGCTGTTTCCAAAGTTTTTCATAAACTCGATAACACGTTCTTCTTTTTTTGAAGGGCGTGGAACTGCATTCAAATCTGCAAATTTATTCCATAGTGCTTTAGGTTCCAGATTTCTTATTTCCTGACTCATTATATTTTGTTTGAAGTTTAACAATTAAGAGTGTCAAAGTTACAAAGTTTAAATTCTTTTTCAGTACTAAATAAGATTCATTTATATTTACGTATCCAAAATTTATACTGTGAAATCAAAATATATTTTACCCTTATTCTTAGTAATTCAAATCATCTTTCTAAAAATCCTTCCCTTTTTTCCGGATTTTGTTGAAGGTGCATATAGTAACAATTTTTACATCCGAATTTCGCATTTCTCAAGAACACTTTTAGGTAAAATTCCGTTCTCCGTTGGTGATTGTATTTATGCTATCCTAATCTTGTCTATAATTATTTGGTTTTGGCAAATCCGAAAAACATGGAAAACGGACTGGAAAGATCATCTTTTAAAAATCTTAGGGAAAATTTCTGTTTTTTACTTTTTCTTTCATCTTTTGTGGGCCTTCAATTATTATCGTGAACCTCTTTTTCAAAAAATGGAAATCAAAAGAGAATATACTGATGCTGAATTATTGGTTTTCACCAAAAAACTAATTTTAAAAACAAATCAAATTCAGTTTCAGATTACTAAGAATGATAGTTTAAAAGTTGTTTTTCCGTATTCTCAAAAAGAAGTTTTTCAGATGAATTTAAACGGATATGATAACCTGGCTAAAGAACACCCTTATTTTAAATATGAAATCTTAAGCGTCAAAAAATCATTGTTTAGTGTACCATTAACCTATATGGGTTTTGGCGGTTATCTAAATCCGTTTACGAATGAAGCACAGGTAAATGATTTACTGCCTATGTATAATTTTCCGCTTACAAGCTGTCACGAAATGGCACATCAAATGGGTTTTGCCAGCGAAAGTGAATGTAATTTTATTGGAGTTTTGGCAGCTGTTAAAAACAAAAATTCATATTATCAATATTCCGGGTACAGTTTTGCTTTGCGTTATTGTCTAAGCATTTGGCAGGTAAAAAATGAAAAGATTTTTGTACAACTAAAAAAACAGACTCATATCGGAATTCTAAAAAATTATCAGGAAAGCCAGGATTTCTGGAAAAAATACGACACTTTTATCGATAAAGGATTTCATGTTTTTTATGATAGTTTCCTAAAAACAAACAATCAAAAAGACGGAATGGACAGTTACAGCAAATTTGTCGATTTGATGGTGAATTATTACAAAACCAGAAAATTATAATTCATCTGTAACAAAAAAGCTTTCAATACTACTAATACACTATGAGCGAAAACCCAGAGCAGTCTTTTGTTGCACAATTGCAGGCAAATCAGAATATAATCCACAAGATTTGTAGATTATATACTGCCGGCGAAGATGCTCACAAAGACTTGTTTCAGGAAATTACTATTCAGCTCTGGAAAGCGTATCCTAAATTTAGGGGCGACAGCAAATTTTCGACTTGGACCTATCGTGTCGCCTTAAATACAGCCATTACCTTATACCGAAAAACCAAAAGAACCATTTCTACTGTAGAATATGAAAGTCATCAGCATTTTGTAAAAGATGTTGACTATAATTATGAAGAGGAAGAACAGATTAAATTGATGTACAAAGCGGTTTATCAGCTAAATGACATCGAAAAAGCATTGGTTTTCATGTATTTGGAAGACAAGGATTATCAAGAAATAGCAGAGACTTTAGGAATCAGCGAAGTGAATGCGCGAGTGAAAATGAACCGAATTAAAGGCAAACTTAAAAAAATATTAAATCCTTAAAATACCACCATGAAAGAACTGGATTTATTAAAAAAAGACTGGAAAAAGAACGCGGATTCTTTTGAGCAGATTTCTGAAAAAGAAATCTATAAAATGATTCATAAAAAATCATCTTCAATCGTGAAGTGGATTTTAATTATCAGCATTTTGGAAATTTCGTTTTGGACTTTTTCAAATATCTTTATTAATACTGATGATGTTTTAGAAAAAATAAATCATCCTGAAATTGTGTTAGCATTAGAATTTCTAACCTATTTTAATTATGTTGTTGTACTTATTTTTGTTATTATTTTTTATAAAAACTATAAAACTATTTCGACTACAGTAGCGACAAAATCTTTAATGAGTGCCATTTTAAGAACCCGTAAAACAGTTCAGTATTATGTTTGGTATAATTTAGGAATGATTGTTATAACTTCTATCCTAAGCTTTTTTGTTGCTTTTGTTTACAATCCCGATATGGCATTTCTAAAAGAAAAATTAGCTGTAAATGGAAAAGCAATGTTCGTTACTATTGGAATTTTAATTCTGGTAATATTAGGTTTCCTTGGCATATTCTGGTGTTTTTACAGACTGCTTTACGGAACTTTATTACGCCGATTATATGCTAATTACAAGGAATTGAAAAAGATCGATTTTTAGAAGAATTTAGAATGATAAAGATTCAAGGTGTGTTCACTACCTAGATCTAATCTTCATTTTCCGGTGCCTTGTAACTCCATCTTCTCATTTCGTTAAGTTCTTCCTCAACTTTGATTACTTCTGCCGGAATAACTTTTAAAAAGGATGGATGCTGCTCAATTGCATATTCTACTTTTTCTACGATTTCTTCAATTGTATCATTTTCATAATCAATCTCAAGAGGTTCTTTAATGATGAAAGATTGCAGTATATTTTTCTTTTTCATTCGCAATCCCTTTTTATCAAATGAGCGACGAAAGCCGTCAATGACGATAGGAATAACAATAGGCCTGTGTTGTTTTATGATGTGTGCAGTTCCTTTACGGACGGGTTTAAACGATTTTGTTGTGCCTTGTGGAAACGTAATTACCCAACCATCTTCAAGTGCAATTCTGATATTTTCAGTATCATTTGGATTAACATCTTTTTTTTCCGTTACATCAACTCCTTTTGCCCGCCAGGTTCTTTCTACAGTAATGGCTCCCGCATATGCCATAATTCTGGGCAACAAACCAGCTTTCATTGTTTCTTTAGCAGCTACATAATACAGATTCATTTTAGGCTGCCATAGATATCCAATATTCTTTATAGTATCCTGACGCCCGCTTAAACTCGCATTAAAAACGTGAAACATCGCTACAACATCAGCAAAATAAGTCTGATGATTCGATATAAACAAAACATTCGTATCCGGCAGTGTTTTAATGATTTCGGATCCTTCAATCTGTAATTCGTTAAAACCTCTATATCGTCTATGTGTCATGGTGCCCAAAATACGGATCAGCCATTTTTTGATGAATAATATATGTCCGAAAGGATTTCGTTTAAACAATCCCATAGCAGTGAATTATGTGTTTTTGTTAGGCCGCAAACATACAAAAATTATTTTTTTTGTAATTATCGTAAACAATTTCGAGAAGAAACAGTTATCGTTATGAATATCAAATCATTAAATTTACGTTTTTAAATCTTTTCTTCAAAAGTAATTTTTAAAACTTCTCTTAATTCACTTAATATCATCGCTGTTGCTCCCCAAACTACATGATTTTGGATATTATAGGCCGGAACTGAAATATTATCGGCATAAGAAGTTGATAATGTGGCCTCAATTATAATTTCATCATTTAAAAAAACGGAAAGTGGGAGTTCAATAATATCGGCTACTTCCCTAATATCTGGATAAAATAAAAGTTCTTCTGATGATATTCCCAAAAAAGGATGAACCGAAAAATTACTTGGTGGAATATATACTGGTGTAAACTGCTTTATAATTTTTATTTTTTCAGATGAGATTCCAACTTCTTCGTGTGTTTCCCGCAAAGCTGTTTCCCTAAAATCAGCATCTGAAATTTCATACTTCCCACCCGGAAAAGCAATTTGAGAGGAATGCACTCCGTTATAAGCATTACGAACAATTAAAACTAAATGTGTTTTATCCTCTTTAGGATATAGCAGCATCATAACGGCTGCAATTCTTGGTTTTTTGGCTGACAGATCAAGGTTTTTCATTAATTGAATCCTTTCTAAAGGAGCCATTTTCATATGTGCTTTCTCAGCCGGAAGTTCAACCGGAATTAAATTAGGAACATATTGCAAAAAATCTTGAAAATCCATAATCAAAGTTTATTTTTGTACTTTCAAATTAGAAAATATAAATATAGTCCAGAAAACACGTTTCCACAAGTTTTCTAAAACCAAAACCCTGAAAATGTACAGCAGAGAGGAATCACAAAAACTAAAAAGAGAATTCTGGGTGACTTTTGCCGAAAAATATCCCAGAAAATGGGTGCTTTATGATACTAAGATCAAAGACTTTTCTTTTAAATTTTATATAGATAATAAAAAAGCACAAGTTTTAATTGATATTGAACAGCGAAGTGATGAAAAACGAATTGCTTATTTTGAAAAATTAGAAGCCTTAAAAAATATCTTAGACGAAGAATTCATTAAAGATTTGGTTTTCGAAAAAAACTATACGCTCGAAAGCGGCAAGACTATCAGCAGAATCTGGGTTGAAAAAACTGGAGTTGGTTTTAGTAATCGCAATAATTGGGATGCTATTTTTGATTTCTTTTTCGAAAAAATGGATGCTTTGGAGATGTTCTATTTAGAGTATGATGAGTTTATTAAGGATATTGATTAGACTGAAATTCTAAAATCATTTATAATAAATCCTATAAGTTCTAAAACTTATAGGATTTATTATTTTAATCTGATTCCGTTATTCCAAATTCAAAAATTTGCAGTCATTTCAATCTTTTATTAAGAATTACAAAGCTTTTTCGAATATGTAAAAATAATTAATAAAGAAATACCTATAATTGATACAGGTTTATTCAATTTTTTTATATTTGAAAAACCTAAATCTATAATGAAAAAACTTTTATTGGTGTTTTTTTTAGTTTCATTTTCAAAAAACTATGCACAAACTGATTACGCTTCTGTTTATAATAGTGAGTCCATAATTAGTAAAGGTACAAGCTTCTACGATAATAAAAAGTACGACGAAGCCTTAAAAGAATACTACAAAATCAGCACAACAGATCCCAAATATCTAAATGCTCAATACGAAATAGGTCTAACACTCAATGCTCTGGAAAAAAAGAGCGAACTCAAAACATTCTTAGAAGATTTATATTTGAAAGGAAAAATGGCTGAATATCCTGATTTATACAGGATGTATGCCATATTTTTAAGTGATGAAAAAGAATATGATTCATCTGAAAAAATCTTTAAAGAATGTGAAAAATATTTATCCAATTCATCAGTATTTCTGTATAATTACGCAATACTATACATCCGTAAAAAAGAAAATCAAAAAGCTCTTGACCTGCTTAAAAGAATTATTACAAATGATCCAAATCATGCATCGTCACATTATTTATTAGGTGTAATGGCTTTTGAAAACGGAAAAATAACCGAAGGTACTCTTGCTTTAATGAGTTATCTTGTTATTGCCCCCACAGGTCAATATGCTAATCAGGCCATTGTAAATCTGAATGCTAATTTTGGACAAAATTATCTTTCTGAAAACAAATTGATTTTTTCAAAATCCGGAGATAATTTTGAAGAGATTGAAACTATTCTAAGAAATCAATTAGCACTAAAAAAAGTTTATAAAATTAAGTCGAGTATTGATGATAAAATAACACGTCAGGTTCAGGCGATTGCCGAATATGCAACAGAACATAAAATGGGCGACGGATTTTTTGAAACAACTTACATGCCGTGGGTAAAAAGTCTTGTTGAAAAAAATCAGCTAGAGGGTTACTCTTACTATAGTTTACTTTCTATGGAAGATAAACTTGGGAAAGAATTAAACAAGCAAAAGAAAAAAATCACTTCTTTCCGGGATGATTATTTACTAAAAGATTTTTGGTCGGTATTTTCAAAAAGAAAGCTGGATATATTTGGAAATGTAGTGGATGTGGTCATTACCATTAGAAATGAAAAACCTTATATAATTGGGCCACAAACAAATGGTGAATTTCATGGTAAATGTAAATACCTAAATGTGTATGGGAATTTAAATGGAGAATTAAATTTTAAAAATGGACTTCTTGATGGCCTACAAAAATATTATAATGAAAAAGGGCTGCTAAATGAAGAGAAATATTTTACTGCCGGAAAATTAGATGGAAAAAGAACCACCTATTATGAAAATGGAAATTTAGCATTAATAGAAAACTATAAAGATGATAAACTTGAAGGAATCAGTACTTCATACTTTCCAAATGGTGGTAAAAACTGTGAAGTAAATTTTACGAATGGTGAACGAAATGGCACTTTTATTTGTTTATACGAAGTAGGAACCAAAAAAACAGAAATTGATTTTACTGATGGAAAGCTGAGCGGAAAGCATAACTCATATAACGAATTAGGTGTTTTGACAGAAACATATAATTGTTTAAACGATAAAATTGAAGGGAACTATTTGCAATATTTCGATGGTAAATTGGTGAAATCTGAAGCTGTTTATAAAAATGGTGTTATAGAAGCAACTTACAAATCCTACAACCCAAATACAAGTTTAGATAGAGAAAACAGTTACATTTTAGGCAATATTACGAAATCCACAGAGTATTTTGAAAATGGCAAAAAATCTTATGAGAGTGTTTATAATGACAAAGGAGAATTAGAAACATACAGCTGTTTTGATAATGACGGAAATAAATATTTTGAAGAAAAATATAAGTCAGGAGAGTTAAAATCCGGTTTGCAGTTTACTTCAAATTCACCAAAAGGAACAGAAATAAATTTAACTAAAAAAAGCTTTGAAACAAAAAATTATGATGGTTCACTCAAAATAAAAGGTGCTTTTGAAAAAGGAAAAAGAGTTGGAGAATGGAGTTATTTATACACCTCCGGGATTATGAAACAAAATGAATCATATGTCAATGGAAAAACAAATGGTATCACTACAAATTACTCTTTAAATGGCGATTTATCGAGCAAATACAATCACACCAATGACACATTAAGCGGACGTTATGAAACTTATGATGGAAACAAAGTAAATCAAATTTATAATTACGAAAAAGGAGGACAAAATGGACCATTTCAATCTTTTTATTCAGATGGAAAAATAAGTACCGAGGGATTTATGGTTGATAATGATCTTGCCTATGACAAATTTATATATTCCCAAAACGGAAATATCTCTATGATTGAGCATTATACTAGTGGGTATATGACAAATCGAAAAACATTCAATACCAAAGGAAAGCTGGAAAATGAGATTGACTATAAAAACAAAAACGAAAAATTTAGTTTATCATTTCAAAATGGCACTTATACCAAAAATTATGAAATGACAAATGGTGTTTTAAATGGTAAATTCAGTGCATTAGATAAGTTTAAAACCAAAATAACAGAAGCGGAATATGTAAACGGAGAAGTCCATAATTTATATAAAAAATATGGACCATTAGGGGGGCTTCTTTCTGAAAGAAATTACTATTGCGGTAAATTAAACGGAATAAGCAAACATTACGATTATGCCGGAAACTTAAAATTCACTGAAGAATATGCTTTTGGAGTTGAAAACGGAAAAACAATTCGTTACTACAACAACAAATCAAAAATGATGGAATCCTCAGAACTAAACGGCTCTATTGAAGGAGAAAATATTTATTACAATCAAAAAGGAGAAGCTCTGGTAATCATTGGTTATCAAAACAATATCCCAAGGTATTTCATAAGAAAAAACAAAACAGGAGAATTGAATGAAAAAGTAACTATTGAAAATCAAACTGCTGAAATTTCATCTTCTTATCCTAATGGAAAAACTGCAATTCAGTTTACTTTCAATAAAGGAAGCATAAATGGTAAATTCATTATCAATAATATCGAAGGAAAACCTGAATATGAATGTACCTATAAAAACAATAATTTAGAAGGGGAAAGAATTGAATACTATGCAAATGGAAAACCGTATAAAAAAGAAAACTTTGTTAATAGTGAATTCGAAGGAAAGCAATTATACTTTAAAGAAGATGGAATACTTATTGCCGATTTGTCTTTTAAAAATGACGAATTACACGGAAATACTTTGATTTATACTGCCGGAAAACTTACACAAACCAAAAAATATGATTCAGATGAATTGGTTGAAATTATTAAATAAATCCTTTATTCTGACTATTTTTTTTGCTTTAAATTCTATTCTTGCTATTGCACAAAAATCTTTTCAGGACGTTAAAAATTTATATCCGGATTATAATGAAATCATTTTGGAGAATTCTGAAGTGTATGATATTTCTATTGAAAATAATAGTTTGAAAATTATACAGGATAATCATTATGAATCGATGGTTTTGACACAAAATGCAATATTTAATAACAAAGAATCTTTTTCTTATTCAGATTTGATTTTACTAAAAAATTATGATGCATATACTGTAATTAATGATAATGGAAAAGAGAAAAAAGTAAAAGTAACTCAGAGTGTTGAAAAACAGTCACAGCAAAGTTCTATCTTTTATAATGATGTAAAGGAGCGTCAACTTACTTTTCCAAACATGGAAACCGGTGCAAAAAAAGTATACAATTATCAAGTACAATTTTTAGATCCGCATTTGCTTCACAAGTTTATATTTGGTGATGCCATACCAATAAAAAAATCATCTTTGGAGATCAGAACTGATAAAAACATTATTATTGATTACAAGATTTTTAATGATCCTAATAAAACCATTTCCTATTCAAAAACTGAAAAAAAAGGAAAATGGATTCATAAATGGATCTTATCTGATATAAAACCGGCTAAGTACGAAGAAAACACCCCAGGTTATTTATATATAGTACCGCATGTAAATTTTTACATCAAGGAATACACCATCAACGAAAAGACCACTCCTGTTTTGGGAAGCATTCCTGAATTGTTTAATTATTACCAACAGTTTGTGAAAAACCTGAACAAAAAAGAAGATCCGGACTTAAAAGCATTGTCTTTAGAAATCACCAAAGACAAAAAAACGGATGAAGAAAAGATTAAAAGTATTTTTTATTGGGTCAAAGAAAACATAAAATACATTGCTTTTGAAAATGGATACGAAGGTTTTATTCCTCGCGAAGCCAGTCTGGTATTCGAAAGAAAGTTTGGAGATTGTAAAGATATGGGCAGTATCATTTCATGTATGGCTCAATATGCTAATGTAAAAAATGTTACGATTGCCTGGATTGGAACCCGAAGTATTCCATATTCTTATAATGATTTGGCAACACCTTCAGTTGATAATCATATGATTGCCATTTTTAAGAAAGGTGATGATTATGTATTTTTAGATGGTACTGATAAAGAAACACGCTACGGAATTCCAACAGCATTTATACAAGGAAAAGAAGTTCTTTTTAGTGAAAATGATCAATACAAAATTTACCCGGTTCCAATAGTTTCAGCCGATCAAAATGAAATTAAAGAAATGGTAAATTTAAAAATTGAAAACAGCAAATTGGTTGGATCTGCAAAAATGTTGCGTTACGGATACAATCGAAGTCATACTTTGATGCAAATTGGCGATGCAGCAAATAAAGCGCGTCAGGATATGATAAAATCTTTAGTTCTAAAAGGAAATAATAAATTCGATTTAAAAGATTTCAAAGAAGAAAATCTGACTGACAAAGATTTACCTTATGCAATTGATTACAACTTTGATCTTGATAATTATATCGTAAAAGTGGACAAAGAAATTTATGTGAACTTGTTTTTAGATAAGTTTTTAGAAAAAGCGATCCTTGCAAAAGATCGGGTTTCACAATATGAATTTGAATATCTAACCCAATTTACAACTCTATATACTTTAGAAATTCCTAAAAACTACAGTATAAAATACCTGCCTAAAAACTTCGATCTGGATAATGATTATATAAAAGCTCATTTTACTTATGAATTAAAAAACAATATTCTCTATCTAAATGTGAGCTTGACATTAAAAAAATTATTACTCAATAAAAACGATTTTGAACCTTGGAATGAGGGTATCAAAAAACTAAAGACTAACTATAACGAAACCATAATCTTACTCGAAAAATAATGAAAAAACAATTCCTAAAAAAGATCCTGACATTTGTTGCAATCCTAAGTACAACTGTTTTTTTTGCTCAGGATTATAGTTTTAAAACCTACGACTGGAACGAAAAAGACAACAAAATCGAAGTTCCAAAAAAATATGAAGATGAGAAAGAAATTTTTCTAAACCGTACTGTAAAAATAGAAATTGTTGTAGATAAAAATACGGCAACTCAGTACCGTTTAATACACGATAAAAAATACATCAACTCTGATGATGCTATAGAACGCAACAATAAAATTTACATTCCGTTTGGTGGTCAGGAAAATATTCTGATTACTAAAGTACGTGTTATCCTAAAAAACGGAAAAGTAATTACTTTGGATAAAAAGGATATTAAAGAAGAAGTAGATGAGGAAAAAGGTATGAAATATAACTATTTTGCTCTCAATGGTCTTGAGAAAGGTGCTGTCATCGAAAAGCTATATGTAATTGAAGAAGCTCCGGATTTAAATGGCAACACCATTAAAATGCAGGACGAATACCCAATCGCCGAATTTAATTTTGATTTGATTACTCCGGCGCATCTTATTTTCAAAACCAAATCATACAATGGTTTAAGTGAGTCAGTTTTAGATGAAAAAAAGATAGAAAATAAAAAAGTCCTGAGTATTTCCGAAAAAGATATAGTGGCTTTAAAAGATGACGAAGAATATTCTAATTGGGATGTCAGGTTAAAACTTTTCCGTTACAAATTAGATCAAAATTTATTCACTGGTGCCAAAAACCTGAATAACTTTAAAGAATACGCGACTACAACTTATGAACGAATTAGTCCGGTTTTAGATAAAAAACAAGACAAAGTAATTGCTACATTTTGCAAATCTATTCCTGAATCTAAAGATGCTCAAGAGCAGATTTGGAATATTGAAAACAAGATTAAAAAAACTATTATTTATGACAAATACATAGATTCAAAACAATCTTTGAGCGATGTTATTAGCACAAAACAGGCAAATAGTCTTGATATTATCAAATTATATACAGCCGTTTTTAAATATTTTAAAATAGAGCAAAACATTGTTTTCACTTCAAATCGCTATAAAATTCCTTTTGACAAAGACTTTGAAAGTCATGAAAATCTGAGCGAGTTTTTATTTTATTTCCCGGGTATTAAAAAATATCTCACTCCAACTGAAATTGAATATCGTTTACCGTTATTTCCAAATTATTTAGGAAACAACAATGGATTATTCATAAAAGAAAAAGTTTTCGCAGGCGTTTCAATGGGAATCGGAGAAGTAAATTTCATCGAAATTCCCGGAACTGAAATTACGCATGATTATATGGATATTACAGTTGATTTTACAAAAGACATTGAAAATCCTTTGGTTACAAGTAATATGACATACGGAGGTTATTCCGGATTAAATTTTCAACCCATAAAAGATTTCGTTTCAGCCGATCAATACAAAACAATGCTGAAAAATATTTCTGAAAATTATACTTTACAAGGCGAATACAAAACACTGACTACAGAAAATGACGGAACCGAGTTTATTGGCAAAAAACCTTACAAACTAAACCTAACTTTTGATGGAAAAGAGATGATCCAGAAAGCAGGAGGAAATTATTTGTTTTCTGTTGGACAAACGATTGGAAAACAAATGGAACTTTATCAAAAAGACAAACGTATGCTTCCGATAGAAATTCATTATCCGCATTATTATACCAGAAAAATTAAAATCATATTGCCGGACGGAGCAACAATTAAAAATCTGGATAAATTTGTAATGGATTTCAAAACTGATCTGGATGGTAAAACTGAAGCTGCCTTTACCAGCAATTATACGCAGAACAAGAATGAAATTACGGTTGAAAACACAGAGTTTTATAACCTTATAAATTATCCTTTAACGAGTTTTGAACAATACAAAGCTGTTATTAATGCCGCTGCAGATTTTAATAAAATTGTAGTTATTGTAGCAAAATAAATAGCGAAATAATTATATAGAGCTAAAGTCGATTATTGTTTTTTGAAGCAGAAAAATCAGGCGTTTTCAGCAATCATCGTCCCGCTTTCCGTTGCAATCTTTTGTGCCGAACCCCGGCACAAAAAGATTTCCACTACAATCGGGGCTAAAAGGAAACATTTTGCTTTTTTATAAACATTCAAAAAAACAATTACGCAAGATTACCTATAACCAACGATTTGAACCGTTGGAAATAAAAAAAAACCCGACAAATTTTAAAAATTTGTCGGGTTTTTTTTTATTGCTAATCTAAAATCTTTCAATAATTACACATTAAAAATATTATACAGAATAATATGCTCATCATAATTAATGTAAAGCTGTTTACGATAGTCTTGCTTTTTTCGTGTAATGATTGAGATTTTGCAGTCGATTCCGCTATTGTCTTTACATACAAATGAATAGACAATATCAGTATCATTTTCTTCTCTTTCAATATACTCGATGATATTAAAAAGCTGTATTTCTTGCGAATAGACTACAATTCGATGCTTTTCAGTATCTAAAATAACCGAAAGATTAACCAAATCAAGATTGGACCATTCGCCCCATTTTCCTTTATCATTTTTCTCTAAAACACTAAAACCTGAAGTTTTAAAGCGATAGGACTGACTGTAGGATTGCTGCAAACCTAATCCCAGAAAAAGAAATACTATATAGTTGCGTAAAATATTCATATTGTAATTATAGGGGCTATTAAAACTCAAATTTAGTTTTTTCCTGACAAGCAGCTTCAAAATCGGCTATCATTTCCTGAATTATTTTTTCTACAGGCAAGATTTCATGAATTAATCCTGCTATCTGTCCTATTTCGAGTTCCCCTTCATCAAGATCACCTTCGAACATCCCTTTTTTAGATCTTCCCCGACCTAAAAGCTGCACTAAATCTTCTTTTGAAGAACACTTTTTATATAAATCCTGAACATCCTCATAAAATTTATTTTTAATCAAACGCACAGGCGCTAATTCTTTCAATGTCAATTGTGTATCACCTTCTTTTATATCAACTATCTTTTGTTTGAAATTATTGTGCGAAGAGGATTCTGTTGATGCCGCAAAACGGCTTCCCACCTGAACTCCATCAGCACCTAAAATCATCACTGCCAACATTCCTCTTCCGGTTGCGATTCCACCCGCTGCAATAATCGGGATCTGGATTTTTTCTTTTACCATCGGAATCAATGTCAATGTTGTGGTTTCATCACGACCGTTGTGTCCGCCCGCTTCAAAACCTTCTGCTACAATAGCGTCAACCCCTGCCTCCTGTGCTTTTAAAGCAAAAGTGCTGCTGCTTACTACATGAACAACTGTAATTCCTTTTGATTTTAAAAAAGAAGTCCAGGTTTTAGGATTTCCTGCCGAAGTAAAAACAATTTTCACATCTTCCTCAACCACGATATTCATGATTTCTTCAATATTTGGATATAACATCGGAATATTGACACCAAATGGTTTATCTGTAGCTTTTTTACATTTCTGAATGTGTTCACGTAAAACTTCAGGATACATCGAACCCGCTCCAATCAGTCCCAAACCACCGGCGTTGCTTACAGCAGAAGCTAGTTTATAACCGCTGTTCCAAATCATACCGCCCTGAACTACTGGGTATTTTATATTGAAAAGTTGCGTGATTTTATTCATTCAGAAAACTATTATTGTTTTATAATCTTTCCGGTTTTATGTAAACCATCAGCATCAAAAGTATAAAAATAGAGTCCGCTTTTTAAAGATTCTAAGGAAAGATTTGGATTTTGACCCGTTATTTTTTTGTCAATTACTTTTTGACCTAAAATCGAATAAATAACCACAGAAGCATTATTTATTTCAGTAGGAAAAGAAAATGAAATAGTAGTAGTTACAGGATTTGGGTAGACTACAAAATCTCTATTGACGAAAGTATCGATTGCTAATGTAGCTCCAAAATTTGGAATTCCGTATCCGTAATTATTATCAGGAATTAAATATTTATCTGAAGACTGAATGACCATATCTCTAATTTCCTGATTTGTTTTTGTTGGAAAAGCCTGCCATAAACAAGCAATCATTCCAGCCATAATCGGGCATGAAAATGAAGTTCCGTCAGAAACCCCTATATTCCCAGAAGTATCAGATACCACAGCATCTTTGCCTTGTGCCATAACATCCGGTTTTATTCTTCCGTCAAAACTTGGTCCTATCGAACTAAAAGATGATCTTGATTTCGCAGCAGTAACAGAACCTACTGCAATAACGGAAACGGCATCTGCAGGTCCGCCAATATGTTTTTCAGTCGCATTGCCTTCATTTCCGGCAGAAGCCACTACAATTATTCCTTTGCTAAAAGCGATTTCTGCACCACGGGAAATAAAAGTAGTAACGCCATTCATATGACTGTACGTATAATTATAATTCGTATTATTGCGATCACCAAAATATCCTAATGAAGTAGTAATAATATCGACACCTAAACTATCTGCTTTTTCAGCTGCTTCTACCCATAAAGATTCTTCTAAAGGCTCTTCTGTGGCATCAATTTCTGTTCTAAACAAATAATAAGACGCATCCGGGGCAGTACCAATCAATGTATTTTCCTTGTAACCGCCCATTGTAGAAAGCACTAAAGTTCCATGACTCCCGCCAGTATAAAAATTGGTATTTCTGGAGACGTAATCATAGCCACCCAAAATCAGGTTATTATCCCGTAGTCTCTGAAAAGGCTGAGCCGTATTTACTCCCGGAAAACCCGCATCCATTACAGCAATTATTTTTCCGGTGCCGGTATAATTTTGCTGATGTAAAACATGTCCGTTCAGCATCTGAATCTGATTTGCCGATGATCCGTAGGCATAATCAATTGCAGTTTCGAGTTTATCTTTCGTTTTTTCCGTTTGATTTTCACGAACTTTTTTTGAGGTTGTATTTAATGCTTTATTTGCAAAATCTACTTTATCTACAAATGAAATTGATTTTAACGCTAAAATATTAGTCTGAGTTCCCTGAATGTGAAGTGCATTCAACCATTTCGATTTTGCCAAAACAGTAATTCCGGCACTTGCTTTTATCTGAGTTACATAAGTGGTTTCTACAGGAGCATCAGTAAAATTTAAAGCAATATTTTGATTCGATCTTCTATCCAGGGCTCGCTGGGAAAGTATTAAAGAAGGTGAATCCAAATAAGTTTGTGAATTGGGTTTGTCTTTAAAATATACCCAGGCATCTTCCTGCGAAAACATCACTGTAGAAATCAGTAAGAATAAAATAGCGTAATGTAGCTTCATAACGATTTACTTTTTTTAAGGCGAGAGCCTTTGTAAGAAAGTATAAAGCTATGAAATTACTCCCGAACCAACTAATTCATTTTCTAAATACCACGCTGTAAACTGTCCTTCAGTAATGGCAGATTGCGGCTCATCAAAACTCACGTACATTCCGTCTTCAAATTGGTGTAAAGTTGCTTTTTGCAAAGGCTGACGATAACGAATTCTGGCCATTACTTCCATAGTTTCGCCTACTTTTAAAGCCATATCAGTACGAATCCAGTGCACTTCAGATTTTTCTATGAACAATGCTTTTTTAAATAATCCGGGATGATTACTCGTTAAGCCTGTATAAATCGTATTGGTTTCAACATTTGTGGCAATAATAAATAAAGGATCTGTTGTTCCGCCTACGTTCAGTCCTTTTCGTTGCCCAATCGTGAAATAATGTGCCCCTTGATGTTTTCCAACCACTTTTCCCATTGTTGGAAGATAATTAGGCTTTTTAGATTCTAATTTCAGTTCATCTTCTAATGATAAACCAGCCGGTTTTTCAATATTGTAAATCGGATCATTTTTATCAATCTGAACAATTTTTCCTTCTTTAGGCTGTAATTTTTGCTGTAAAAATTCCGGCAAACGTACTTTCCCAATAAAGCATAATCCCTGAGAATCTTTCTTTTCGGCTGTTACCAGATCCATTTCGGCAGCTATTTCACGTACTTCAGGTTTGGTCAAAGCTCCAATTGGAAATAATGATTTTGATAATTGTTCCTGGGATAACTGGCATAAAAAATACGATTGATCTTTGTTATTGTCTGCTCCTGCAATCAATTGATAAACAGGTTTCCCATCCACTTCAATTTCACTTTTTTGACAATAATGACCTGTTGCAACATAATCGGCTCCAAGGCTTAAGGCAATTTTCATGAAAACATCAAATTTAATTTCACGGTTACAAAGCACATCAGGATTTGGAGTTCTTCCTTTTTCATATTCGTTGAACATATAATCAACGATTTTTTCTTTATATTCTTCGCTTAAATCGACAGTCTGAAACGGTATTCCGAGTTTTTCAGCTACTAACAGCGCGTCATTACTATCTTCTAACCAAGGACATTCATTTGAAATAGTCACTGAGTCATCGTGCCAGTTTTTCATAAAAAGGCCAATAACTTCGTATCCCTGCTGCTGCAATAAATAGGCTGCAACACTCGAATCTACTCCACCGGAAAGTCCAACAACTACACGTTTCATTCTAAATCGTTTATATTTTTACAAGGGTGCAAAGATAAATCAAATTATAGATAATTGCGGTAGTTTTGATTAGTTTATGTAATGAAAGGGTAGATAAAACCTATAGCTTTTTTAATTACTTTTAATCATCAATTAAAATGTCATGCTAAAACCGTTTTACACTTTTATTTTCTTTATCATCTTAACTACTTTAAGTGCACAAAATCATAGTGCTGCTTTACCAAACTATGAGGCGTATAAAGCATTTAGAGGCAAACCTTTGTCTGATAAATTCTCGAATATCGAATCGGTAAAGGTAATTTATGATTTGAAAAAGCAACAGATGCATTATTTCAACAGTACGCTTATTCGTCTGCATTATGACTTTGTGACTAATTATTTAGGATATACCAAAGACCTTGACATTTTTAATGACAATAATTACAGTAATACAGATAAAAACAGAGAATTTTTATTGGGAAACCTGAATCACATAAAAGGAACTGACAAATGGATTTTTGAACTGGCAGCTTCCGATCATATGCCGATTTTGCTAATTGAGCGCTTTTATAATTTAATTGTAAGCTCAACTTTTATTGGTAAAGATTTAAAATTTTACCTAAACAATCCAGAGCAGATTGAGTGGTTTCAACAGCAGAAGTTTAAAATTCCGTGTATAAAATCAGATTATATTTTTAATGAACTTACGTATCAGGAAGTTGTTTCAGGAAGTAATATCGGTATTCTGAAACAATATAAAATAAAGGATTTAGAAAAAATAAAACCAAATCCTGATGAAATTATAATTCTGGATGGAACTCCGGATATTTTGCCCAACGTAAGAGGAATTATTGTGAATGAACTTCAGACACCGTTGAGTCATTTGGTGCTTTTGGGCAAAAACAGAAAAATTCCGATAATGGCTTACACGACCGTTAATAAAGACAGTAACATTAAAAAATTACTTTCAAAAAAAGTAGAATTAAGGATTAAAGTTGATACATTTTTTATAAAAGAAAGCAACAAAAAAATAGTTCAGAAAACCAATCTGAAAAAGAAAAAACTTATTATTGACAGTAGCGTTACCGAATTGGTTAATTTGTCCAAAATCCCTAAAAAAGGTGTAAATTATATTGGTTCCAAAGCGCAAAATATGGCTTATTTAATTGCTATTTCTAAAGAATTTTCTTTTAAAACACCCGAAGATGCACATGCTATTCCGTTTTATTTTTACACGAAACACATACAAAAGAAAAGTATTGCACCGCTTATAAAAGAACTTTTAGGAAATCCAAATAAGGATTCTGCACAATGGATCAATAAGCAATTAAAAAAGATAAGAGAGGCCGTTAAAAAAGAACCAGTTGATCCAAATTTGATTGCGAAGCTAAATACTGCTTTCAAAAATGCTGCTTTTAAAAATTTTAGATTTCGATCTTCTACAAATGCTGAAGATTTAGATGATTTTAACGGTGCCGGCTTATACGATTCTAAAACCGGAATTTTGGGTGACACCATCAAAACATTTGAAAAAGCCATCAAACAGGTTTGGGCAAGTGTGTGGAATGAAGCTTCTTATAACGAAAGAGAACTTTTTGGCATTGATCAAAAAAACATCGCCATGGGCGTTCTGGTGCATCGGTCTTTTCCGGATGAATTAGCAAATGGGGTTGTAATAACAAAAAATATATTCAGAACCAATTTTTCAGGAATTACCGTAAATGTTCAAAAAGGAGAAAATTCGGTTGTTAAGCCTGAAAAAGGAGAAGTCTGCGAACAGTTTATTATTTATCATTTTAATAGCGGAACCAGCGACAAAGATTTTGATGTAGATTACACTTCTAATTCAAATCTTAATAATAATGAACCAATATTGAATAGAAAAGAAATTAATACTCTTTTCGTTGTCAGTAAAAAAATTGAAGAAAAAATGTATCGTTATTGGAGAAAAAACCGATACCATCCCATTGATATCGAATTTAAGATTGTGGGAGAAAATCGGGATTTATATATTAAACAAGTCAGACCATTTAATGAATAATTAGTAAAAAATTAAAACATCAATTTCGTTTGCAACTGTATTTATATTTATGATTTTGAAGTCGAAATCTTCAATATTAATTTTATCCTGAATAGATTTTCTAATAATTTGATTGTTTAAAGAAAAGCTATCGTCTAATGCAATTTTCACATCAACTGTATTTAAATATTTAGATGCTTTTCTATTCACTATTATCGAAGCAGCTATATAAAATCCTATTATGATTAATTGAAAAAACAGCAGAATTTCTATTTTTTCGTACGGGTACATGATGTCTAAAATAGAAAGTGTGATCGTAGCAAAAAGAAAAATGATGGCATTTACCGTAAAAGATTGTGTTCGGAATCTTAAAATCGAAAAAATAGCAAACAAGCCAAAACCAATTCCAACTCCAATTTCGATTTTTGTAAATAAATAGCAAAGCGAAAAAGTACAAAGGCCAACAATGACCATCAACGGATTTATGGTTTCATTATCTTTTCTGTTGGAGAAAAAATACAAAACCAAAATCGAAAAAAACAATAAAAAAAATCTTCCTGAAAGTTCGTTTAAATCCATTTGGGTAAAATATTAGCAAACCAAATTTAAACAATTTATTCTAAGAAACTTATTGCATTTTAGGTTTTGAATCAGCCTGATAGTTGCTCTTTGGATCGCTCATATTGACTTCTTTCGTTAATTTTCCTTTAAGGTAAAATTGCCATCTACCCACTTTTTTTCCGTTTAGAAATTTACCCTGAGAAGCCACTACCCCATCAGAATCGTAAAAAATGGCATCACCATTATACTGGTTATTTGCATAAGTAGTTTGTTCTAAAATGATTCCGTTTTGTCCAAACTTTTTATAAACGCCTTCTTTTAGACCTTTTTTATAAGTCATTTCTTCGGCGACTTTTTCATTTGGATAATAAACGGTTCTTTTTCCTTCCAGCTTTCCGTTTTTATAGTTTTCAAGCGTCATTAATATTTTTGATGCCTTATGGTAATATTTCCATTCGCCTTCATAATTTTTTCCGATCACCTTTCCTTCGCTTACCTTATTATTTTTCTGGTCATAAAAAATAGTATAGGCACTCCCGTCATTAGCGGTAAAATCGCGGGTAGCAACTACATCTCCTTTTTTAGTATCATCAAAAAACTTAAAAACTCCAACTTCTTTTCCGTGGCTGAAGGTGCCTTCATAACGAGGCCTTTTTGAAGTTTCATAAGTCCCTTTCCAAACACCATCTTTTTTTCCGTTAGCATCCAATTTATTAAAATCCTGCGCAAAACAGGTAGCGCTTATCAAAAACAAAATCCAAAAATTTTTCATATTTTCTTTTTCTATATAACAACAAATATTGCATTTTAGTATTACAAATGTATAACCATTTAAACAGAAACATATTTATTTTACCAATAAAAAATTCGGTTAAAAACTATAGTCAAAAATACTTCTTAACTTTTTTATCTGAAGGAATTACATTTAAACAAAATCTTACATTAAGGCAGTGAGGTAGCTAAATCACATGCATTTCAAAGCTGCATTTACAGAAATAAAAATTTTAAAAAAGCTTTATAAATTATAGAATAACTTTTGCAATTTAAACTATATTCGCAAAATATAATAACCCCAATATTAATTGCAGACATTCATGAAAATCTTAAAATTACTCTTTCTTACCCTTTTTATGGGTGCCACACAATTACATGCACAAGCAAAAGTTACCTCTATTATTTACAAATTCCACGAACATTTCATGACTACAGACATAGGTCAGCCTGTTGCCGGTACTTATTTAATTGAAGGAAAAACAAAACCTATTATCCAGATTAATGCTGATGGTACGGGTATTTTTCAATTAGAAAATCTGTCTAAAAAAGAGATGGTCTGGGGTATAAAATGCAGCGATGAAGGTATTCCTATTTTCAAAGAAGGGTTCGATAGTTCATCTTACACTTTTTGGTATAAAATAAAAGGAAGTGGTGAATGGCTTTACACACAATTTTTGATTCTTCCCAACAAGAAAAAAATGTATCTTATGGGAGATCGTGTAAAAGATTATGGAGATACTACTGAAGCAAAGAATACGGAATCTAAATAATTATTGTTTTTTATATGAACTTACAGCAAAAATGAAAACGTTTTCGCCGGATTTATAAACCCGGTTAAAAATTTCCGTTTTTTATTTCATAAAAATTAAAAATCATACCTTATTTTTATTTAATTTGCAGTAAACTTCAATATATCATATAAAATGGTTACAATCACACGCCTTTTTGATTTTCCTTATTATCAACAAGAAACTTACAATCTTCAGGTTGCTTTGGCTACCAAAAAAAATGGGGTTTGGGAAAAAACATCCAGTAATGACTATATTGCCAAAGCAAATGCTATTTCAAGGGCATTATTGCGTCTGGGCGTTCAAAAAGATGATAAAATCGGTTTAATAACTTCTAGCAACCGTACTGAGTGGAATATCATGGACATTGGTATCCTGCAGACTGGAGCACAAAACGTTCCTATTTATCCAACAATTGCCGAAGAAGATTATGAATATATTTTAAACCACAGCGGCAGTATTTATTGTTTTGTTTCTGATGAAGAAGTGCTTCAGAAAGTCAATGCCATAAAAGCAAACGTTCCGACATTAAAAGAGGTTTATTCCTTTAATGAAATTCCTGGCTGCAAACACTGGTCGGATTTGCTTCTTTTGGGAGAAGACGAAAGTAATCAGAACGAAGTGGAAGCCAGAAAAGACAGCATCAAAGAAGATGATTTAGCCACAATAATTTATACTTCGGGAACTACTGGAAAACCAAAAGGCGTTATGCTTTCTCATAAAAATATTGTGTCGAATGTTTTGGACAGTGCGCCAAGAATTCCGTTTGATGCAGGAAAAAGTACCGCCTTGAGCTTTTTGCCTATTTGCCATATTTTTGAACGAATGATTTTGTATATCTATCAATATTATGGGGTTTCGGTTTATTTTGGAGAATCTATTGAAAAAATCAGTGATAATCTAAAAGAAGTACGTCCAACGGTTATTACAGCCGTACCAAGGCTTCTAGAGAAAGTGTACGATAAAATTTATGCAAAAGGAACTGAATTGACCGGCATCAAGAAAAAACTTTTTTTCTGGGCGATTGATTTAGGATTAAAATATGAGCCGTACGGAGCCAATGGTTTTTGGTATGAATTTCAGTTAAAAATTGCCCGAAAACTGATTTTCAGTAAATGGAAAGAAGGTTTAGGCGGAAGACTGGAATTAATGGTTT
>Ga0247810_10000898_pt1 | contig 22873 bp, 16 predicted proteins | sample UWRJL119311C1_FD_179918 | JGI IMG/M metagenome (GOLD analysis project Ga0247810, IMG submission 179918) | Plant litter microbial communities from Arlington Agricultural Research Station in Wisconsin, United States - UWRJ-L119-311C-1 | ecosystem: Environmental > Terrestrial > Plant litter >... | reverse complement strand
CATTGATCCCGTTCACCTGGAGCAATTCTGCCATTTCCTCTACTTTCTTGCGTGAAAGACAGTAAATGATCCCCGATTTGCCTTCACGGGCGCGGATATAGCGAATGATCTCTTTTTCAACGTTGCGTTTCGGGCGGATCTCGTAGTACAGGTTATCGCGGTTAAACGACGATTTGTAGAGGATCGCGTCCTGCATGTTCAGGTTCTTCTGAATGTCCGTCTGCACTTTCGGAGTGGCCGTAGCTGTTAATGCAATGATCGGAACGTCGGATATCTTTTCGAAAATCTCTCTCAGGCGGCGGTATTCGGGGCGAAAATCGTGTCCCCATTCGGAAATACAGTGCGCTTCATCGATCGCGAAGAACGAGATCGGAACGGAAGTAAGAAAATCGATGTTTTCCTGCTTGGTGAGTGATTCCGGCGCTACGTAAAGCAACTTCGTCTTCCCTTCAAGAATATCTTCTTTGACACGGTTGATATCTGTTTTGCTCAGGGAGGAATTCAGAAAATGAGCGACCGAATTGTGATCGCTGACGTTTCTAATGGCATCCACCTGGTTTTTCATGAGAGCGATCAGCGGAGACACAACGATGGCTGTTCCTTCGGAAAGTAGCGCAGGGAGCTGATAACAAAGCGATTTCCCGCCTCCGGTTGGCATGATTACGAATGTATTGTTCTTATTTAACACATTCGTAATAATGTTCTCCTGTTCTCCTTTAAAACTATCAAAACCAAAAAACGTCCTTAGAGCTCCTTTCAGATCCTTATGATCCATAAAGTTTGAAAATTAGTATGTACCTGAATTTGTAACAATTACCGAAATTAACCAAATCTACCCATTCAGTTATCAAAACTCGGCAACCAGCCTAAATTACATGATAAATCGGGAAAAACCAACTATTAACAAACAATTGACGCGTAATTTTTAGTGAATGGTTACTTTTGCAGTCTCGTTTATATGGAAGAACAAAAAAACATGTCATTTCTCCAGCATCTGGAGGAGCTTCGCTGGAGACTTGTAAGATCGGTTGCAGTTATTTTCGTAATCGCAATCGTACTTTGGTGGAACATGGAATGGATCATGGACAATGTGTTCAACTCCATGATGAGCAAGGATTTCATCACTTATCGCATCTCGTGCGAGTACTTCGGTTTCATGTGCATGGATTCGATTCCGGCAACGCTTCAGAGCACAACGGTCGGCGGGCAGCTTTCCTACGCGATCATGATGTGTTTCATGGGCGGACTCGTACTATCCTTCCCTTATGTTTTCTGGCAGATCTGGAGCTTCGTAAAACCGGGATTGAAAGTAACGGAGAAAAAGGTCGTAAAAGGCATCACCTTCTATGTGAGCATTCTCTTTTTCCTCGGGATCATTTTCGGGTATTTCGTGGTTGCCCCGATGAGCGTTCAGTTCTTCGGGACGTTTACCATGTCGAAAACGATCGAGAATAACTTCACCGTGAGCTCTTACATGAGCACGATCCTCTCCACGATCTTCTATTCGGGATTGTTCTTCCTGTTGCCGGTTGTTGCTTACCTGTTCGGAAAGCTGGGAATTATCTCTTCCGGCTTTATGAAAAAATACCGCAAGCACGCCATCGTAGGAGTTCTTGTCCTGGCCGCAGTCATTACACCTCCCGACATGATCAGCCAGATCATCGTCTCCATCCCTATCCTTCTGCTCTACGAGATCGGCATCTTTGTGGTTATCAGAGTAGAAAAACAACGCGACAGACAAAAATAGTTAAGCCGGGCGGCTCTTGCCGTTTTCCGCGTTTTTTTGCTTAGTTTTAAGCCAGTATTATGAGGATATCGGGCTTACTTTTTCTTTTCGTTTTCACCGCCAGCTACCTGTTCGGTCAGCAAACCCGGATCAGCGGAACTGTTCTCGATAACGAAAGCGGCGACTACATGCCCTACGCCCGCATTACTTTCCAGGATTCCAAGATCACTACGTTCTCTGATTCTATTGGAAATTACCTCATCGAGACCTATTACGCAACAGACAGCATTCAATTCTTCTACGAAGGATACGAAACCCAAACCATCGCAGTAAAAAAAGACCAGGCGCAGGTGATCAATCCGCGAATGGTGTACGAAACCCAAAGCCTCGACGTAGCCGTTATTCTTCCGCCTGATGAATTTCCTTCGACCACGTTGCACAAGCGGGTTGTTGCCAACAAAGACATCAACAACAAAGAAAAGCTCGATTCATACGGCTATGAGCTCTACAACAAGATACAGATCGACCTCAATAATATCGGCGATAAATTCAATGAGCGCGGGCTTGTTCAGCGACTGGACCTCGTACTCGAATACCTCGATTCGGCCGATGACGGAAACACCTTTCTTCCCGTTATCCTGAGCGAGAACATTTCACAGTTCAATTTCCGGAACAATCCCAAGAAGAAAAAAGAAGTCGTTTCCGCCACCCGGATCACCGGGATCGAAAACCTGCAGCTCAACCAGTTCCTGGGGGAAATGTACCTCGATTTCAACGTTTACGACAATTACATCGTGCTTTTCAACAAGGCATTTGTGAGCCCGGTAGCCAATTTCGCGCGGACTTACTACAAATTCTACCTTGAGGATTCGACTTTCATCGACAACCAGTGGTGCTTTAAGCTTCGCTTTGTTCCGAAAAGAACGGGAGACATGACCTTCCAGGGCGAAATGTGGATCCACGATACGACTTACGCCGTTAAGGAGATCAAAGCAAACATCTCTCCATGGGCGAACATCAACTACGTACAGGATTTGTATCTCGAGCACCATTTTGACCAGGTGGAAAAAGAAGTATGGATGCTGACAGAGGAAAAAATGATCATCGACCTGAAGATCACCAAAAAGACCGAGGTTTACGGGTTTTACGGCCGGAAATACACGTCGCGCCGCAACTTTGTGATCAATAAGGATTATCCCGACGAATTTTACAAGAGCGATAATACCGTCGAATTCGAGGAAGGGGCCAAAGAACGGAGCGATGAATACTGGGCCGCACACCGGCATATTCCACTGAGCGCCCAGGAGAACGGCATCGACATGATGACCGATTCCCTGAATGCAGATCCGTTCTTTAAATTCCTGAAAAATGCCACTTACATGGCTTCCACCGGTTATTACCCGGTAGGAAAGATCGAGATCGGAAGCATTCATTCACTTATTTCCCTGAACCCGGTAGAACAGTTCAGAACCGGACTAGCCATCCGAACGTCCAATGACTTTTCAAGAAGGCTCGAGCTGGGCGGAAGGCTGTATTACGGCTTTGGTGACGAACGCTTCAAATACGGAGCAACCATTCGCTACAACATCACACCGAAAAAGCGCGGAATGCTGACGACTTATTACAACTACGACATCGAGCAGCTGGGAACTTCACCTACTGCGGCTTCCGTAGGATCGACCTTCAGCTCGCTTTTACGCACCGGTCCGCTCGACAAGCTGACTTTCGTTGCCAAGGGCGGCATGAACCTCGAAAAGGACATAGGAAAAGACATCATTCTATTCGGAGGGCTTGAGTACAAGGAATACACCGCGCTCGGACTGGCCAATTACGAACGCTATGATTCCCAGGGCGCACTCGAACGGGTGAATAAAATCCAGTCGGCAGAGATCACAGCGCGTTTTCGCTGGGCCAAGGACGAAGAATTCATTTCCGGCTCCTTCGACCGTACTTCCCTCACTTCCAAGTACCCGGTTTTTTCTTTACAGGGAATTTTCGGGGTGAAGGGGGTTTTCGGAAGCGATTACAATTACCAGAAGATCGAATTTGCCATGGAACACACCCGCACGATCGGGGTTTTGGGACGTATCCGCTACGGATTCAATGCGGGCTACATCTTCGGCACCGTTGCTTATCCTTTCCTGAAAGTGCATGAAGGCTCGCAGTCCTACTGGCTTTACACCAATTCCTTCAACAAGCTGTCTTACTTCGAGTTTATCTCAGACAGGTACGTAGGCGCTTTGGTGGAACAGCACTGGCAGGGATTGCTTTTCGACCGTTTACCGCTGATCAAAAAGCTTAAATGGAGATTGGTCACTACGGGCCGCATCACTTATGGGGCTATTAGTCCGAGACACCAGCAGGCGATGCTTCTTCCGACTTTCACCAAGCAGTTTGGCAACACGCCTTACGCCGAAGTAGCCGTCGGAATAGAAAACATCTTCAAAGTTGGCCGTATCGATCTTGTGTGGAGATTAACGCACCTCGATCCGGGAATGAATCCGCTGGGAATTCGCGCTCGCTGGGCTTTTGCGTTCTAGAGACCACTTCAATCCGCAAATTATCAATCATTCCATTATCAAGAAGGTCTTGCGAACTAAACAGTTCATCTTTGAATTTTATCGCGGTAACGATCGGACAAGCTGTTGAATCGCGAGTGGTACCCAACAGGAATTCCCTTCAGGAATCGGGGACAACTTACAGGATGGTAAGAGTTCGGTCAGGCTTATACTTTATTACTACTCTTCCATTACTGAGCTATGGGTATAGCATGGGGAAGCAAGCAGTGTGACAGCAGTAATCCATCAGTATGACATAGGTGTGCATCGGAGTAACAACGGAGTATCACCGGGGTTTCACCGGAGTAACTACGGAGCAGGGTATTGCTTTTGGAAGATTCGGGTGAGACACTAAATCGCTTCTTCTAAACGGTGCGCCACTGTTTTTTTAAAAACGATTTAAACCAGTGACCAGTTGGCAGCGTATAACTGAAAACTTACTACAGCCTAATTATCCTCCTGCCGTTAAACACACTTTGTGCGGCAGCTCCTTTGCGGTGACCGCAAATTGTACTAGTTTTACCGGAGTGAAGCTGCATACAAAAAACATAAAGAAAACGTACAAGGGCCGCGGCGTGGTTAAAGGCGTTTCCGTTGAAGTGAACCAGGGAGAGATCGTTGGATTGCTCGGCCCGAACGGTGCCGGGAAAACGACCTCTTTTTACATGATGGTGGGATTGGTGAAGCCGGATGAAGGATCTGTTTTCCTCGATGACACGGACATCACGCATTACCCGATGTACAAGCGATCACAGCTTGGGATCGGCTACCTGCCGCAGGAAGTTTCCGTTTTCAGGAAGCTCAGCGTAGAAGATAACGTCATGGCGATCCTGGAAATGGGCGACCTCACAAAGCCTCAGCGGAAAGAGCGCCTGGAGCAGCTGCTGGAAGAATTCAGCCTTACCCATGTTCGGAAGAACCTTGGAAACCGTTTATCGGGAGGAGAAAAGCGAAGAACGGAAATTGCCCGTGCGCTGGCGACAAACCCAAAGTTTGTGCTGCTCGATGAGCCATTCGCCGGAGTAGACCCGATCGCAGTTGAGGACATTCAAAGCATTGTTTCCGAACTGAGAAAGAAAAACATCGGGATCCTGATCACCGACCACAACGTGCAGGAAACGCTTTCCATTACCGACAGGGCTTATTTATTGTTTGAAGGAAGCATTCTTAAATCCGGAACAGCGGAAGAGCTGGCAGGCGACGAACAGGTGCGGAAAGTTTACCTGGGACAGAATTTTGTGCTGAGAAAGTAAATTAAAGATTTTGGATTTTGAACGCTTGATTTTGGATTAGATCGGGCTACGGGGAAGGTCAATCAAAGAAGAAATTTTTGATGTTGGATGGTTGATGTTGAATAATCAGTCAACGTAAATCGAAACAGGAAGCCGGTATTCGGAACAAACAGCAATTCCATTAATCGTTGCAGGTATCCAATTTGTTTTTGTAAAGATCCCGGTCAGTGTGCAGACTGGCATTTTCCGCTCAGGGTGGAGTTCTCAAGTCTTGCGTCAATCACAGTGCCAAGAGCATCGATCTGAAAATAAAACCGAAAGGTGAAAGTCATTCCTTCTTCTTCGTAACAGGTACTGTCCAGGTTAAAATGTTCGTTCAGAAATGCAGTCAGTTTTTCCTTTCCTCCTTCAAACTCTGCGAGCCTTGATAAACCATTTTTATAAATTGTATCGCACTGCGCGCATACAAGCCCTGAAAACGTTAAAAAACACAGCAGGAATACGATTTTCATGGATTCGGCGTTTTTATTCAGGTGGAAAAACAAGGCATAAAAAAAGCCTCCTTTGTGGGAAAGAGGCTATCAGTTTTCTAAAGGATCTTATTTTGATGCGAGATCGCTGTTTTCAACATGATCAACACTTCCGTAAGCATCGCAGTGTCCTCCCTGGGAAGACTTGCACGCTGTAGCTGTAACCGCCAAAAAGGCTGCAATAGCTGTAAGGGCAAAAAATCTTTTCATCGTCGTTCGTTTTAATAAGTTCAACTAGTTGCTGTAAGAGATACAAATCTATCATTTTTAACGTTACTTAGTACTATATATTATCCACAATTAACTTTTGAAATTGTTGAAACAAAGTAATTTGCAGTCCTTTAAGTGGTTAAACGTCCTTCGTTTGACGCTTCTAATGGGCACTCTTTCACTTTATTTTACTGGGGTTTCACAGATTTCAACAGTCTACCGGGTTAGTGGATTAGAACAAATTACGAAACACGAAAAAAAATCATTCAAGGATAGTTTTTCTATGGCGGGTTACTTCAATGACCTTCAACTGGAGGCTTACAGACGTGGTTTCTTAACGTTTTCGTTAGATAAAATAACCAAAATCGACAGTCTTAACTATTCAGTCGAGGGAGCTGCCGGACCATCGTTTAAAAAAATCGAGCTGATCATTTCACCGGAGAATAAAAAGCTGCTGCGGAAGATCGGTATCCAGCCAAAAACGATGGGCTACATCCGCGCAAATCCACAGGAAATAGCCCGGCTGCTCAGGCAAACTTTGGAAAAACTGGAAAATAACGGCTATCCTTTCGCCAAAGTCGGACTGAACACCATGACCATGGAAGGCGACTTCATTTCTACCGAATTGTACATTGAGCCTTACGGTGAAGTAAAATGGACGAAGATCCATATCATCGGTGAGCGGACCGGCGTTTCGGAAAAGTTCATGTCGAATTACCTTCACATCGAAGTCGGCGAACATTTTTCGCAGGAAGACATCAATCTTATTCCCACAAGACTGAAGCAGATCACTTACCTGAGCCAGAAAAAACCGGCGGAGCTGCTTTTTACGCCCGAAGGCGCCGAATTGTACCTTTACCTGGAAAGCAAACCGGTTTCGCTGTTCAACGGAACGGTCGGACTGCAGCAGAATCCGGTAACGAGATCCTACCAGCTGACGGGAGACCTGAGGCTCAAGCTTCAGAACGTTCTCCGGAAAGGCGAATTGTTCGACCTCAACTGGCGCTCCATCCAGCCGGGAAGTCCGCAGCTGAAACTCCTGCTGAGCTATCCGTATCTTTTCAACACGCCTTTTGGTGTCGAAGGATCTTTTCAACTCTTTAAGCGCGACTCGACCTTCCTCGAGCTCAATTCCTCCATCGGGGTGAATTACTTCCTTTCGGCCGGAAATACGCTCAAGGCTTTCTACAAAAATTACAGCTCGGCTTTGCTGGGAAGCACTTCTTCGCTCGCAACCTACGGAACGGTGAAAAGCAACCAGTACGGACTTGCGCTCACGCATCAGACCATCGATTACCTGCCAAATCCGACGCGTGGATTTATCTGGGCCATCGAAGGAAGCGCCGGTCAGCGAACTGTCACAAAAGATACTGTTGCCAGCAAATCGCTTGTGCTTTCCGGAAGATTGCGGCTCGAGGCTTACCTTCCGCTAGGAAAACGCCACATTATCAAGCTGGCTTCCGTTTCGGAGACGTATTCGGCAGAAAACATCCAGCAGAACGAGCTCATGCGCTTTGGCGGAAATCTCAGTCAGCGCGGGTTCCTGGAAGACGAGCTGCTTTCGACCACCCGGTCAACACAAACCGTGGAATACCGTTTCCTGCTCGACCGGAATTCCTTTCTCTTCGCCTTTTTCGACCAAAGCTGGTATGAGCGTAATCTCCAGGCTTACAGCAGCGATCATCCGCTGGGGTTCGGCGCCGGACTTTCCTTCGGGACCAACATCGGTATTTTCTCGCTCACTTACGCCATCGGGCAGCAGCAGGGAAACCCGGTTTTGCTGAGAGATTCGAAGATCCATTTCGGGTATATCGCTTATTTTTAAATTGATAATTATCCATTTAAAAATTATCAAGACTGCTCGCGGTAAGTATTGCTGACTTCTCTTCAAATGTGAAATGACGGAATTGAAAAGAAAGCGCAACAAAATTGTCAATTTCAATTTGAACCTTTTTAGATTCCTTGATAATTCATAATTGCTTTATCTTTGATCATATGGTCCTCATTCTTGTTATCATCGCCCTTTGCGGCTTTGGCGCTTCTTACTTTTTCTATACTAAAAGTCAGCAATTAGTAGCTGAACGCGACCGCCTTGAAGTCTTGCTTCAGCAGAGCAATTCCGAGCGGGAAAAAGCGCTGATGGACCATTCTCAAAGTATCCGGGAAGTCGAAATGCTCCGCGAGCAGCAGGAATATGAGCGCAGAAAAAAAGCAGAAGACGAGCTTCAGCTCAAAGAACAGCTGAAAGCCATTGCGAAAGACGTGGTCCAGGAAGGGAATTCGGCCATTAAGCTCGAGAACAGAACACAGCTCGAACAGATCCTGCAGCCGTTCAAGGAAAAGCTGAACACCTTCGAGCAGGAAGTTCGCGCTAACAAGGAAAAAGGCGTTCAGCAGCACGCTTCGATGGAATCGCTGGTAAAAGCGCTTTCCGAACAGCACGACAAAATGAACAACACAGCCCAGAACCTGGCGGATGCTTTGCGGGGCGATCAGAAAACGCAGGGAAACTGGGGCGAGCTGGCCCTGGAGCGCATTCTCGAAATGAGCGGCCTGCACAAAGATGTTGAATACATCAAACAATCTTCTTTCAGGAACGAGGAAAACAGCATGCAACGCCCGGATTTCCTCATTAAGCTGCCGGATAACAAGCACATCGTGATCGACGCAAAGGTTTCTCTCAAAGCATTCGAGCGGTTTGTAAATGCCGAAAACGACGAACACCGCAAGCTGGCCCTGCGCGATCATTTGGTTTCCGTTAATGCGCACATCAAAATCCTTGGCGACAAGAACTATTCTGCCCTTGAAGGCCTGCAATCTCCGGAGTTCGTGCTGCTGTTCATTCCTATGGAAGCTTCCTTTTCACTGGCGATTCGCGAAGAACCAGACATTTACCAGAAAGCCTGGGAAAAGCGGATTGTCCTGGTTACTCCTTCTACCCTGCTGGCCACGCTGAAAACGGTTGAAAGTATCTGGAAACAGGAACGGCAGAACGTGAACGCTATCCGCATAGCTGTTGAAGCAGGCAGGCTCTACGACAAATTTGCCGGTTTCCTCGAAGACATGAAACGCATCGAATCGAGGCAGAAAGAAGCAATGGCCGCCTACGACAGCGCTATGAACAAATTATCAACCGGGAACGGAAACATCGTGGGCAAAGTAGAATCGCTGAAAAAGCTTGGCGCAAAAGCCAGCAAGCAAATCGACAATTCCTACATTCAACCCGACGATGAAAATTGATATCCAGTGCTAAATGTCTATCTTCGCAGCCTTAAAATCCCGTGTTTTAATATTTTTCAATGAAAAAATTTACAGCGCTTCTTGTGATCGCGATGACCCTTTCGGGTTGCCAGGTAATCCTGAAAAAAATGTATGGAATCAAGGATCCAGGCATAGAGAATGAAAAAACGATCACCAAGAAAGCATTGAAATATGACCTCGACACGTCGAATCTTGCCACGATCAACCAGGCCGATTACCTGTTGGCGATGCAGGGACAGAGCATTCCCGATTGTGCGGTTTTCGACAGCAAAGGCGAGTACATCGAATACCGGCAATCGGACACGTCCTGTAACGCCGGGCTTTTCGGATTTATTCCGGAACTGAGTAAAGACGGATTGTATAACAAAACAGGAAAAACAGCACTCAGCAGCGAGCTTGCCAAACTTCGTACGCTGAAAGGTCAGCCGTTTCCCGAACCGCCGCCAGCTGACTTTTACTTACTGATTTACTGGACGGTTTTCGCAGGGAAACTGAATAAAGACCATGTCAAAGTCTGGGAAGACCTGGCACGGGAGAATAAAAACTGCAGGATCCACGTGATCAAGGTGAATGCCGATCAGCAGAAATACTGGGAAGAACCTGCAATCACCGGTAAATGATCCTTTATTTTACAACTGCAACTTTTTCTTCCGGGCTATTGCAGCAACTCAACTTTTTGATTAAATTCAGGTAAATGATGAAAACAGTTACAGCGGCGATCAGCAATCCGGCAGAATTTACCGAGCGTTTTATTAACCAGACAAATCAGTCTGTCTTTCTTACAGGAAAAGCGGGAACAGGAAAAACCACCCTGCTGAGAAAGATCATGGAATCGACGCACAAACAGGCAGTGATCGTTGCTCCTACCGGGATCGCAGCCCTGAATGCCGGCGGTGTGACCATTCATTCGTTCTTTTCGTTGCCTTTTGGCGGATTTATCCCCGAGTTTATCCAGCCGCCGCAATATTCGGCCTCTGTAAAGTTCGAGACCAAAGACACCCTGAAGCGTCATTTCACCTTCAATGCTCAACGCCAGCAGCTGTTCCGTAACATGGAGCTGCTTATCGTAGACGAGGTCAGCATGCTTCGTGCCGATCTGCTCGACGCGATGGACTGGTCGCTCCGGAACGTACGCAAGAACAATGCGCCGTTCGGCGGCGTACAGGTATTGTTCATCGGCGATCTGCTGCAGCTGCCTCCGGTAGTGAAGAACGAGGAATGGAACGTTTTACGGAATTACTATTCGGGCATGTTTTTCTTTCACGCCAGAGTGATACAGGAACAGCCGCCTTTGTACATCGAGCTTTCGACCATTTACCGGCAGCAGGATGTGGAATTCATCAATGTGCTGAACAATCTCCGCAACAACGAGATCTCGCAGGAAGATATGCAGGTGCTCAATAAATTCGTTCAGCCGGGTTTTGATCCGTCGCAGCATGAAGGATACATTACGCTGACGACACACAACGCAAAAGCTGACGAGATCAATTCCACCGCTTTGAAAGCACTGGAAGGAAAATCCTTTTTCTACGACGCCGAAGTAACCGATACGTTTCCCGAGCACATTTACCCGATCGATTTCAAGATGGAGCTGAAGATCGGCGCGCAGGTCATGTTTATCAAAAACGACATTTCCTTTGAGAAGAATTTCTACAACGGAAAAATGGGAATCGTCGAAGGGCTTTCCGAAAAAGAGATCCTGGTCCATTTCCCGGAAGAAAAACGAACAATCGAGGTTCAGACCTACGAATGGGAGAACATTAAATATTCCATGGATGCCGCAACCGGCGAAATAACCGAAGAAATACAGGGGAAATTCGTTCATTACCCGCTGAAGCTTGCCTGGGCGATCACCGTTCACAAAAGCCAGGGATTAACCTTCGACAAGGCAGTACTGGACGTTTCCCAGGTGTTTGCTCCCGGACAGGCGTATGTAGCGCTTTCCCGCCTGCGCAGTTTGCAGGGACTGGTCTTGCTGAAGCCGATCTCTATGAACGGCCTTTCGAACGATCAGCAGGTTGTTTCCTATGCCAATAATAAAGCAGACGAAGACGTGCTGGTAAAATTCCTCGAGCACGGAACGAAGCATTTCCTCTACAATACATTAACCGCAGCGTTTGATTGGTTCGACCTGACAAGCAAATGGGCAGTTCACGAAGCTTCCTACAAGCTGGCCGGTCCGAAAACCGAAAAAGGAAAAGAGAAGACCTGGGTTACCCACCAGAGCCAGGCTGTTCAGAACACGATGGACCCTGCCAAAAAATTTCAGTCGCAGCTCACGAATCTGTTCGTAAAAGAGCAGCTCGACGTGCAGTTTATTCACGACCGCGTTCAGGCGGCTTATTCCTATTTCTACAAACCACTGGACGGCGTTTATTATTCTTTGCTGAAAAAGATCGCCGAGCTTAACCTGGTCAAGAAGACAAAACAATACGTCGAAGAACTGGAAGAGCTCGAGGTGCTCCTGCTGGAAACCATTCTGAAGCTGAAGAAATCCCGCCTGCTGATCGAAGCCGTTCTAAGCGGTAAAGAAATTACCCGCGAATCACTCTGGAGCGAAGAGACTCAAAATTACAAACTGGATAAAATCGCAGTTATCAAGCAGGAAATGCGCGAGAAGCGATCATTACTAGATCCAATTTACGATGACGATGATTTTGAGGCTATCATTCTGAACAGGAAAAAAGCACCGGCGGACAAAAAACAGAAGGTTTCCACTTTCCATCAAACGCTGGAATTGATCCGTGCAGGACATACCAAAAAGCAGATCGCTTCCATGCGCCAGCTATCTCCGACAACGATCAATTCTCATTTCATCAACCTCATAAAAGCCGAGGAAATAGAGCTGAAAGAGGTCATGGATGAAAAACGCATTGCCGAGCTTGCCGAATTGTTCGAAGGCTACCAGGGATTGTCGATCGGACCGCTGAAAGAAAAACTGGGCGATAAAGTAAGCTGGGACGAATTGAAGCTCTACCAGGCTTCGACGATCGTCTGACCGAAAATTTTACTAACCTTACATCAAATATTAATGTTATGAACTACTTCCTGATTTTACTTCTTACACTTATCGGCACAACTGGATTCACCCAGGAAGAAGAGAGTTCTCCTGAGATTCCTTATTTTTTCGAAAACGGAACAGTCGCCTATTTGCTTGCCGACAGCGTCAATATCCGGAAAGAACCCAACCTGAAATCAGATGCCGTAACACAGCTTCCGATCGGAACAAAGGTTACGATTATTGAAAAAAGTGACAACACCACCCTTCTGAACGGTCTTGAAATGCCCTGGTACAAAGTGGAATTCAATGGAAAAAAACAGGGCTATGTCTGGGGCGGAAAAATTGCGCTCAACTCCTTCCGCAGCAGCAAAAACCCAGATTACGTCTTTCATTTCGGACTCGAAAAACAAGGCGAATATACCGCGACCTTCCAGATCCGGGTAGAGAAAGACCACCAACAGTTACAGGTTGTTTCCTTCGAAGGATTAGGCAGCGCATTCAAGCAGCATACCTGCACCAATCACTCCAACCGCGGCCTCACGAATGTAGACGACGTGATCTACATCGACGCTTATTCCGAATACTGCGGAGACGGTGGCGGCGCGATCGTTCTCTTTTGGTCAGGAGAAACGCTTTTTAACATTGCAACGCTTTACGATATGATGGACGCTCCGTCTTTTACATCTAACTATTATGTTTTCCCATCCGATATGGAAGGAAAAAAAGACCGGATCCTGCTGCACGAAGAAGATGGCGAATACGTTGATGATCCAAAACATCCGCAGGAAATGAAAATAGATTATGCGAAGAATGCCACCACCGCTTTCAAATGGGACGGAAAGCAGCTGGTGAAGGCAAAATAGGGCCTTAACAATTTTAAAATAAAGTGTATTTTATCCTCCCAAATAATCCTTAAAACCGCTGATTAAGTCAAATAAATCAGCTACTTTTCCGTTATTATCCAAAACGATTCACATGGTTAGCAAGGAAAAGATCATCAAGGGTTACATCGAGTTCGAATTGCTGAATGGAAGAACACCCAATTCTGTTTTTGAGCTGACGAAAAAGCTCAAAATCGAAGAGTCTGCTTTTTACGCAGTCTTCGGAAGCCTGGAGCAGGTTCAGAAAGAGATCATCACTTCGCTGATGGAAACAACCCTTGCCAACCTCGATGCAGATCCCGAATACGATGGGTTTTCCGCCCGTGAAAAATTGCTGGCGCTGTTCTTTACGCTCTTCGAAGAATTCCGTTCCCAGCGCTCTTACCTGCTGGTCAAATACAGCGAGCTCAAAAAAGCTCCCGAAGCTAGTAAAGACTGGAAAGAATTCCTGAAACAATTAACGGCCCGTGCCGATGCGATCATTTCCGAAGCGCGCTCCACCGAAGAGATCAAAGACCGGCCTTACATCGCCGATCATTACGGCAAAGGATTCCAGCTTGTTTTCGCTTACCTGTTCCGCGTCTGGATCAAGGACGAATCAACCGATTTTGCAACAACAGATGCGGCTATAGAAAAAGCGGTTAATACCAGCTTCGATATGCTTGGATCAAGTCCGCTGGATTCACTGCTCGATTTTGGAAAATTCGCGTTCAAAACCAAAGTATTCTGATCATGGACGAAGGTGAAGAAAATGACAAAGGCCAGTCAAGAATTCCGACCTCAAAAATAAAGCGCGCCGCCAAGATCATTGGCACCAGTGCTAAGATCGGCGGTAACTACATCAAGTATTACGCTAAGAAATCCGTAAACCCGGAGCTTTCGAAAGACACGCTTCACGAAGACAATGCTGAAGATATTTATGCTTCGCTGAGCCAGCTGAAAGGAAGTGCCCTCAAAGTTGCCCAGATGATGAGCATGGACAACCAGGTACTCCCAAAAGCTTACCAGGATAAATTTTCGATGGCGCAATACAACGCTCCTCCCCTTTCCTACCCGCTCATCCTGAAAACATTTCAGCAGTATTTTGGAAAGGCTCCTTTAGAGCTTTACGATGAGTTTTCAAGAAATGCCATTCACGCTGCCAGCATAGGCCAGGTTCACCGCGCAAAGAAGGCCGGTAAAGAGCTTGCCGTGAAGATCCAGTATCCGGGAGTTGCGGATTCGATCAGCTCGGATCTGAAACTCGTGAAGCCGCTTGCCAACCAGTTGCTGAACATGAAAGCCAGCGAAATGAAGCAGTACATGGAGGAAGTCGAAGCGCGCATGCTTGAAGAAACCGACTACGAGCGCGAGTTGAACAGCGGAACGGAGATCGGTGAAGGCTGTGCTTCAATCGAAGGACTGAGATTCCCGAAATACTACCCGGAGCTGAGCAATAAGCGCATTCTGACCATGGACTGGATCGAAGGAAAGATGTTCCCGGAATTCCTGAAAACAAATCCTTCACAGGAAGTACGGAACAAAGTCGGGCAGGCCATGTGGGATTTCTTTCTTTTCCAGATGAAAGTGCTCCGGAAAGTACATGCCGATCCTCACCCGGGAAATTTCATCATCGACAAAGACAACAATCTCTGTGTGCTCGACTTCGGCTGCATCAAGGAGATTCCGTCTGATTTCTTCGACAATTATTTCCAGCTCCTGAAACCGGATATCAAGCTCGACGAAGAAAACCTGCTGAAGATTTACAACAACCTCGACCTGTTCAAACCGGAGGATACGCCTAAGGAGAAGCAAAAGCTGATGGAGGTTTACGGCCACATGGTTTCAACCCTCGCGCTTCCTTTTCATTCGGAAACCTTCGATTTTTCGGATGAAGCGTATTTCAAAGAGATTTTTTCCATGGGCAACGATATAGCGCAGGACAAAGAGATCCGGAAAATGAACAATGCGCGCGGTTCCAAGCATGGGATTTATGTGATGCGTACGTTCTTCGGTTTGTATACGCTGCTGAATCAGCTGAAAGCTACCGTGAAGCTGAACTATACGCTGGATTGAGTGCCGAAACACATCTTTCTACAGCAATTGACCAGAGATTGGCAGATGCACATACAATTTACCACGAATACGCGAATGAAGTATTGTGCAGATCTTTTACAAATGGCACCCGCAAGCGTATGCTTCACGGATACTAAAAATCAACCATAGAATTTACATCGATGTATTCGATCGTGCCATAATCTCTACTTAAGATTTGTATACCTGCCTATATCGGTTAGCGATTTCACATCGTCACCACCCGTACAAAAGCTCCGCCAACGATCTTAAAAGTACTTCCCGCGATCTTTACGGTTTCGCCTTCGTTTCCTTTGGTTAGCGTCGTAAGATCGTCTCTCATGGTGTGAACGGAACCCCCGGTTGCTCTTGCAAGGTTCAGATAGTCGGCATTGATCGGTGCCAGCTCGGTACCGCAGAGAATGATCCTGACAGGCTTCTTAATATCTTTCATCAGGCTGATATCTTTGATATTTGCCAGGTTATCGGCTATGAGAATGATCTCTTTGGCTTCCGGAGCTGCTTCGATGCCGCGTAAGATCGCCTCACAATTGTTTTCGGGCGCATCCCCGCCGCTTCCGTTTGAGATCGTTTTGACGGCTGTCGCAAGGATTTCTTCATAGCTCATTGTTTTCACCTTGTAGATGCCGCCTATGCTGCCGACCACTTTTGCAGATTCGTCTTTCATATCGCCGTCGTTGAAGAACACCACCTGTTTTACAGCCTTGTCTTTCATTCTCAGCTGGAACCACACGAGCAGCTGTGTGGCATAAGGCGACATGCTCCCGGACAGATCCGCAACAATGACCATATTCGTCCATTCTTTGTGACGATCGAGGATTTTCAGAACGGTCGAATCAGCCAGTTTTACGCCATACGGCACTGTCCTGCTCACCAGTTTCTTCAGTGAATCCCCTGTAGACGGAAGATCGCCGAGCTTTTTGAGATCGGCAGCAATTGTTTTCTCATCCTGCTTCGGACGGTAGTGAATGACGATTCCGTGAAAAAGGACCTGTGCCTCGGCTTCGTTGTTGCAGGATGTCTGGCGAATGATCTTCCACTGAACATCAGGATTTGTTACCAGGTCTTTCCTGAGCGAATAGATCTTTTCGATGCGCGTCTTGTTAAGCGCTTTCAGGTCCTGGCCTTTCGGAAAATCGGTAAACACGAGATCTACGGCGATGACCTGGGCATCTGCCAGCTTTTTGCGATCGGTTTCGGAAACGACTTCGTGCTGACCGTAAGTCATGTTGATCACCAGCGCATCGACAGCGCCTGTTGTTAAGCGGTAAACGGCTTTCGGGATCTCGCGCTGGTTAGCGATATCGTCGACGGTGCGTTTCTGTGCTGCTATGTTGAAAGTACACAAAAAGAGAAAGAAGAAAAGTGCTGCTGATTTCATAAGATCGTTTTCGGGGTAATGTCTGAAAGTTGAAAAGGTAACAATCGCATCGTGCATGTTGTTGGAGCCCACTGTCTTTTGACATCAACTATTGAATGTACAACCCGATTTCCCGCGAATACACTTATGAAGTATACGAATTTAAAGCGATCAGTGTAGACCGCCCTGGCGGTCATTCGAAGTTAATTGTACACAACTCGTCATTAGCTTCGCAGAGCTACGTTTCGTTCATTAAAAAAAGGCACAAAAAACCCCGGCGATACTGCCAGGGCTCTTTCCATTATTTTATATATCTGTTATGACAAAGAGAAAGCAGCTTTCACCTGGTCAACATAATCTAATTTCTCCCATGTGAACAATTCAACTTCACGTGTGATCACTTTTCCGTCCGGTGATTTGAACGTTTTTGTTACGATCTCATTCTTACGTCCCATGTGTCCGTAAGCAGCCGTTTCGCTGTAAATAGGATTACGCAGTTTCAAACGCTGCTCGATGAAGTAAGGACGCATGTCGAAGATGCCGGAAACCTTTTTCGCGATGTCGCCGTCTGACAAGCTAACTTTACTTGTTCCGTAAGTATCGATGAACAAACCGCAAGGCTCTGCAACACCGATCGCGTAAGAAACCTGTACCAGCACCTCATCACACAAACCTGCCGCAACAAGGTTTTTCGCGATGTGACGAGTAGCATAAGCCGCTGAACGGTCAACTTTACTCGGATCTTTTCCTGAGAATGCACCACCACCGTGAGCACCTTTTCCTCCGTAAGTATCAACGATGATCTTGCGACCTGTTAATCCTGTATCTCCGTGAGGTCCACCGATAACGAATTTACCTGTAGGATTGATATGGTAAGTGATCTGGTCGTTGAACAAAGACTGCAATTCCGGTTTCAATTTCGCTTTAACGCGTGGAATAACGATCTCAACGATGTCTTTTTTGATTTTCGCAAGCATTTCAGGCTCGGAAGCGAAATCGTCGTGTTGTGTGGAAACAACGATTGTATCAATGCGCTGTGGAACGTTGTCATCGGAATACTCGATAGTAACCTGTGATTTTGCATCCGGGCGAAGGTAACCGATCACTTCCGGCTCGTTGTTGCGGATAGCTGAGCATTCCTGCAGAATTTTGTGTGCAAGGTCCAAAGCCAATGGCATGTAGTTGTCGGTTTCTTTTGTTGCGTAACCGAACATCATTCCCTGGTCGCCTGCACCCTGCTCTTCCGGATTTTTTTTGTCAACTCCCTGGTTGATATCATCCGACTGATCGTGGATCGCAGACATAATTCCACAGGAATTCGCCTCGAACATGTATTCCGACTTCGTGTAACCGATCTTGCGGATAACATCGCGTGCGATCGACTGTACATCGAGGTAAGTGTTTGTTTTCACCTCACCTGCCAGGATCACCTGACCTGTTGTTACCAACGTTTCACAAGCAACTTTCGACTGTGCGTCAAACGCCATGAAATTATCAATCAACGCATCGGAGATCTGGTCCGCTACTTTATCCGGATGTCCTTCAGAAACAGATTCTGATGTAAACAAATATGACATAATTCGATTCTTAAAAAATTTGTGACGCGCGAAAGTAGTTAAAAAAACAGAATCGTAAAGTATAGAAGATGAAATTAGAATGAATAATCTATTAATTAAGTAGAATAGTTAAATGGATTTTAATACTTGATTTTGGATTTTACCGCAGAGGGCGCTGGGAGATTTCGACGAGCGGTAAGTGCTATGTGTTTTTGAGGGAGCTGAGAGGTTGATCGCAAAAGCAGGTGGCTTAGTTTATTCGTGCGTGCCATTTTGTAAACAATCGCCTTCAATCGAAACGACCTTCCCCAGTATCGCAGGCCGAACAGGCAATTCATTTAAGGAATCGGGCTCGTTCGAATACGTGTACTGTTTGTTACTGATGGTATATTGTCCCGGATTAACGCCATTCGCTTCCAGCAATTCACGAAATGTTTCCAAGCGTTTTTCTCCCAGCCTACGGGATTCACCTTTCAGCTGCGTAAGACTGAACTCAAGACAGATATTATCGTATTCTTTCAGAAATTCTCTCAGCAATTCTGCATCGAAATCGTGTATTTCCCTGTACTCCTCCGGGTCGAAGTAAGCGTTGGCTGCATAACAAACCATTCGTCGAGGAAAATAAATGTCGATCACAAAATCCTGGGAGTAATTTAATTCCCGTAGGTCGAATTTAATGCCACGGAGCGGGTAAAGCCGGTTCATTCCTTTCAGCTCATATAGTGCTTTTTCGTTGAGCAGCGAATCGGGAAAAGCATAAGTTCCATCAGCAGTTGACGTCGTGCAGCCAAGCGTGTCGTTGCCGCGCACCAGGTAAATATCCACTCCGGAAATGCTGTTTTTAGCCATATCGCTGACTGTTCCTTTTAAGGAATAATGTAGCACCGGAGGAATCAGTTTCAACGAAAACAGCAACACATCGCCGAACTTTTTATCGATCCATGATTTGCTGATATAATAAAAGCGCAATGGTTCTCCTTTTGAACCGGATGAAATTCCATACACCTCCTGCATAGACATTTTCACGGTTCCGCTGCCTTCATAGGCGTTCTCCCAATAAGCGGAATCGTAAGGCGTTTTCATCAGCATAATTTCTGATTGATCCGAATAGGAATTGCCGTCGTTCCAAGCGATGACGGAATCACCTCGTCCCGCATCGCAGAATACCAAGACGGTGTTCGTTCTCCCTGAACATTGGTTGTAGCGGATGCTGATCGTGTCTGTAAACTTAAAGCTGGTGGTGATCTCCGGAAGCTTCGTATGCTGATTGAATTTCCCGATCACCTGATCGTTCAGGTAAATCTGCCAATTGTCGATCGTATCACAAAATGCGAACGTCGTCGCGGAAAGGAAAACGATTGCAAGGAAAAAGGTAAGTTTCATAAGCTTTGATTAACGACCACAAGATACAAAATCATAACACTCGAAATTTCACTAGCTTTGAGCCGGATTCATTTGGTATGGCTGTCATTATCGTTCTTCTTTCCGTTCTGCTGCTGGGCGCCATGCTCTACAGCGTGATCCTGCTGATGAAGCTGCGGGAACAAACGCGCAGTCATTCCGAGCTGGCCGAGCGCAACCAGGAGCTCAATTCTATCATTCATTCCAGTGAGCTGAAAGCGCTTCGCTATAAGCTCAATCCGCATTTGTTCAAGAATGCCCTGAATTCTATTCAGTCGCACGCTTACCAGACTTATTACTCGATGGATAAGCTTTCGGGCGTGCTGGATTACATTCTCTACGACAGCGATCAGCCGTTGGTGACACTGGCGGAAGAAATGGATTTTGCCGCCAATTTTATCGAGATCAACCGCTTGAAATTAAGTCCGCTGTTTGATCTTTCCATCCGCAATTCCATCGAAAAGGAAAGCGAAGAAATGTCGGACCTGCGCATCATGCCTTTAATAACGGTCGACCTGATCGAAAACGCTTTCAAGCACACGGATTTCCAGAAGAACGAATCGTTTATTGCCATCAGCTTTCTGCTCGACAAAGGTGTTTTCCAGCTGGAAGTTCGCAACAGGATCAGCGATAAGGAACCGCTTCGCAAGCGCAACGGAGGAATCGGCCTTAAGAACCTCGAAGAACGCCTCAAGATTGCTTACGCCGGTAAATACAAGCTGGTGATCGAACAGGACGGAAATGTGTTCCACACTCAATTAAGACTCGATCTGAATGTCTGAACCGTATTCCTGCATATTGATCGACGACGAGCTGCTGGCGCTCTCCTACCTGCGAACGCTCTGCGAGGAAATACCTTCCATTAACGTAGTGAAAGCTTTCGACGATCCGCAAAAATTACTGGAAGAGCTTCCCCAACTGGACGTCGATTTCTGTATTTCCGATATCGTTATGCCCGCCATGAGCGGATTGGAGCTGGCCGAAAAACTCGGCGATCTTCCCGTTATTTTCACTACGGCCCACAACGAATTTGCAGCAGATGCCTTCGATATCGATGCGGTCGATTATTTGCGGAAGCCCGTGAAAAAAGAACGGCTCGAAAAAGCGGTGGAAAAAGTGATCCAGCTCATCGAATCGAAGGAAAAACAAGCCCGGCCTTTCACGGTTACCACGGCAAGAGGAAAAATGCTGCTTACCACGAACAGGATCGCGTTTATATCTGCGGAAACACTCGACCGGCGCGATAAGCTGCTCACCTTGAAATCGGGCGAAGAATGGATCATTAAAAACACCTCGTTCGATCAACTGCTTGAGCTGCTTCCCGGAAGCGATTTCTGCCGCATCAGCCGCAGTGAGATCTTAAGTCTCGATCTTGTAAAGGGCCATACTTCAGATACGATCCTGACTTCTTTTACCGATAAATCCGGAAAACCGAAAACATTTCCGCTGGGCGAGAATTACAGGAAGATGTTCCTTGAGAAGCTTGATTTTTAATGGTTGATGTTGAATTCTAATGATTTCGGTGAACTAATGGAAAACTGAAAAGAGACGAGCATCTCCGCGGCTTCATTCCATTATTTCCCCTTTTCAGTCCATTCCTGCTTTCTAAAAGAAGGAAGCCCCGCAAACACGCTTACTTTTGCCGGAAATCAATACGATCGGTCATGAAAAGCATGAAAAACCTCTTGTTCTACGTACTAACCATCGGCGGACTTTCTGCTGTTGTCTTTGCGATCATCAGTTACGGACAGGTACTTGAAAAGGGAAAAGTGAACAAGCTGGTAACGCATGACACGGCTGCTTCGACCTGGCAGCAATTCCAGGAAACCTTTCACAACAATCTTCATCATCCGCTGGCGATCCTGCTCATACAGATCATCACGATCATCGTTGTAGCGCGGATCTTTGGCTTTTTCTGTAAAAAGATCGGGCAGCCATCCGTAATCGGAGAGATCATAGCAGGTATTTTCCTAGGGCCTTCTATCCTTGGAAATCCCTTTTTCGAATCGCTTCATTTCAATGAATTCTCGACCTTCCTTTTCCCTAAAGAATCACTGGGAAATCTGCAGTTCCTGAGCCAGATCGGCTTGATCCTCTTCATGTTCGTCGTTGGAATGGAACTCGATCTGAAAACACTGAAAAGCAAGGCAAACGACGCCGTAGTGATCAGCCACGCAAGCATCATTTTCCCGTTTGCGCTGGGTGTCGGACTGGCATTTTTCGTTTACCAGTCGTTCGCTCCCGCAGATATTAATTTCCTTTCGTTCGCACTGTTCATGGGAATTGCTATGAGTATTACGGCTTTTCCCGTACTGGCAAGGATCGTACAGGAACGCGGATTGACAAAAACCAAGCTCGGAGCCATCGTTATTACCTGCGCAGCTGCCGACGATATTACTGCCTGGTGTATTCTTGCAGCCGTTATTGCCATTGTAAAGGCGGGATCCGTTCTGAGCGCTTTCTACATCATAGCCATTGCCATTGTTTACGTGTTCTTCATGCTGAAGATCGTGGCCCCTTTTCTCAAAAGACTGGGCGATAAATATTCCAACAAGGAAAGCCTGAGCAAGCCGGTCGTGGCAATCTTCTTCATCACGTTGCTGCTTTCGGCTTACGCCACAGAAGTTATCGGAATTCACGCCTTGTTCGGAGCGTTCATGGCGGGTGTGATCATGCCTACTAACATGAGCTTCCGGAATATTTTTATCGAGAAACTGGAAGATGTGGCTCTCGTTCTCTTATTGCCGCTATTCTTTGTCTTTACAGGATTGCGAACAAAGATCGGCCTGCTGGACGAATGGTATTTATGGGGAGTTACCGCGGTGATCATTGCCGTTGCAGTCTTCGGTAAATTTGTCGGCTCGGCCCTGGCGGCCAAATTCGTAGGGCAGAACTGGCGTGATAGCCTCATTATCGGGGCGCTCATGAATACGCGGGGATTGATGGAGCTTATCGTGCTGAACATCGGGTTTGAGCTCGGGGTGTTATCAGAAGAGATCTTTGCAATGCTCGTCCTGATGGCCCTGATCACCACTTTTATGACCGGGCCGCTGCTCGACCTCATCAACTGGCTCATGCCGGAGC
>Ga0247810_10000896_pt1 | contig 22928 bp, 17 predicted proteins | sample UWRJL119311C1_FD_179918 | JGI IMG/M metagenome (GOLD analysis project Ga0247810, IMG submission 179918) | Plant litter microbial communities from Arlington Agricultural Research Station in Wisconsin, United States - UWRJ-L119-311C-1 | ecosystem: Environmental > Terrestrial > Plant litter >... | reverse complement strand
ATTTTACTTTAAAGTCTTTCGTATTTAAATATGATATTATTTATTTTTTCAATTCAGGTTTTAAGTTTCTTTTGAAACTCTTTATTACCCTACAGATCCTTCTAAAGAAATCTCTAATAATTTTTGAGCTTCTACAGCAAATTCCATTGGTAGTTTGTTCAATACATCTTTACTGAAACCATTTACAATTAAGGCAATCGCTTTTTCAGTCGGGATACCTCTTTGGTTGCAATAAAAAACCTGATCTTCTCCAATTTTACTTGTAGTTGCTTCGTGCTCGATTTTAGCCGATGGATTTTTACTTTCGATATAAGGGAAAGTATGCGCCCCACAATTGTTCCCCATTAAAAGAGAATCACATTGCGAAAAGTTTCTTGCGTTTTCAGCTCTTGGGCTAATCTGCACTAATCCACGGTAACTATTCTGTGATTTACCAGCTGAAATACCTTTAGAAATAATAGTCGATTTAGTGTTTTTACCTAAATGGATCATTTTAGTTCCGGTATCTGCTTGTTGGTAGTTATTGGTAACGGCAATTGAATAAAATTCTCCAACCGAATTATCTCCTTTTAATACACAAGAAGGATATTTCCAGGTTACGGCAGAACCTGTTTCAACCTGAGTCCATGAAATTTTAGCGTTTGTTTCGCATAAACCTCTTTTGGTTACGAAGTTATAAACTCCACCTTTTCCTTCTTTGTTTCCAGGGAACCAGTTTTGAACGGTAGAATATTTAATTTCTGCATCATCCAAAGCAATCAATTCAACTACAGCAGCGTGTAATTGGTTTTCGTCACGACTTGGAGCCGTACAACCTTCAAGGTATGAAACATAACTTCCTGCATCAGCAATAACAAGAGTTCTTTCAAATTGTCCTGTTCCTGCCTGATTGATTCTGAAATACGTTGAAAGCTCCATTGGGCAACGAACGCCTTTTGGAATATAACAAAAACTTCCGTCAGAGAAAACCGCTGAGTTTAATGCTGCGTAGAAGTTGTCTTTTTGAGGTACAACAGTTCCTAAATATTTTTTTACCAATTCAGGATGTTCTTTAATAGCTTCAGAAATCGGGCAGAAAATAATTCCTTTTTCTCCCAAAGTTTTTTTGAAAGTTGTAGCCACAGAAACAGAATCGACAACAATATCCATAGCAACATTGTTCATCATTTTTTGTTCATCGACAGAAATCCCTAGTTTTTTGTACATTTCTAAAAGTTCCGGATCCACATCATCCAAAGTTTTAGTAGGATCTACTTGTTTTGGAGCTGAATAGTATGAAATGGCTTGAAAATCAGGTTTTACGTAATGAACGTTTGCCCATTCCGGCTCAATCATTTCTTTCCAGGCACGAAAAGCCTCAATGCGCCAATCGGTCATCCATTGTGGTTCATCTTTTTTAAGAGAAATAGCTCTTACGATATCTTCGTTTAAGCCAATAGGGAAAGTCTCAGATTCTATATTAGTATAAAATCCGTACTCATATTCTTTTGTTTCCAGTTCGATTTTTAAATCGTCTTCGGTGTATTTGCTCATTATTTTAATGTTGTCTTAAAGTTTGAAAGTCTAAAGTTTGAAAGTCAGCGGAAGTCTTTAAGACTTTATGACTTTCGGCTTTTGACTAAAGAGAGAATGATTCTCCGCAACCACAAGTTCTGCTTGCATTTGGATTATTGAATACAAATCCTTTTCCGTTTAATCCGCCAGAGAATTCTAAAATTGTTCCGGCTAAATAAAGGAATGATTTTTTTTCAACTGCAATTGTTATGTCGTTGTCTACAAATATTTTATCGTCTTCGCCTTTGGTTTTGTCAAATTTTAAATCATATGACAAACCAGAGCATCCGCCACTTTTCACTCCTACACGTACGTAGTCATGTGCGGCATCAAAACCATCATCACTCATCAGGTCGATGATTTTCTTTTTGGCTGTATCAGAAACTTTTATCATTGTTTATGGTATTTGTTTTTTATTTCAATTTTTTAATCAGGATTCAAAAAACATTATGTTTTTAAAGCGCTGGATTTCAATGCTGAAATGAAATTATCTGCAAAGATACGACTTAAAAACCTTTTTCCATAACGGTTCACATTATTATAACAAATGTTAAAATAGATAGAAGTTATTTGAAAGTTATTTTTATTGATTAATTCATAGCGAATTGGATAAATAGGTTAAAAAACCGTATTTCTACCTGCCCTGAAGAGTAATTTATTGGTATTTTTGGATGAAATTAAGAGATTATGGAAAAACATATCACAACTTGTGGTCAAAGCACTTTTTGCAGTGTTTTAGTTTTTGGATTTGGTGCTACATTTTATATTTTTAGTAAGGAAACAAAAACCATTTTTGCTGCGTCATCAATTGAGACAGATAAAAGAGACAACATTGGAGAATCAAATCAGACATCACTTACCCAAAAAACATATTAGATTCTTTAAATACTTTGAAGTTAGCTTGCGATGTTGCTATTCTTGAAAAAACAGCGTTGTCGCAAGAACTAGAATTAGAAAGAAAAATGTCGAAAATTTAATGGAAATTATAAAAGCTTCCAAAAATCCTTCTCTTTCTCAGATACAAATTTACTGCAAACAACTTTCTGATTTAAAAATCTCATTAAAATCAAAAATTGCAAAAATTAAAAATCTTAAATCTGAGAATAAAAATTTACTGACTTAAATAGAAAGTCAAAATCAGGTGATGTATCAGCAAAAAATTAAAAACGATACGCTCGCATCACATCAAAAAAAGCTGGAGTCAACTTTGAAATCGGCATCAAAATTAGATTTGAATAATTTTAAAGTTATAGCGCTTAAGGAAAAAAAATCAGGAGATGATCTTTAGACAGACAAGGCAAAAAGTGCAGATAAGCTTAAAACCAGTTTTTTTATTTCCGGGAATACTGTAGCAAAAACAGGAAAAAGAGTTTTTTATGTTCAGGTTTTAGATCAAAAAAACAATGTTCTGGGCGAAGACAAGCTGATTCATTTGGTAATAATAAAGCATTGGTGTACAGCTTTATTGTTGCAGCTGATTTTCAGGGAAAAGGCGTAGGAGTTTATGGGATTTTAAATTCAAATGGAAATGAATTTCAAAGAGGAACTTATTTTGTCAATTTCTTTGACAAGCATGAAATTATCGGAAGCACTTCTATTACACTTAAATAAGTTTGTTGTTCCTTATAGTTAGTTAATACGTTCAAAGACACGTTTGTTATTTCCGGAAGAAAACATTATTCGGTAAGGCTCAGCATAATAATTTACCACTTCCTCCTGTCTGGTTTGCGGATTTACGAAATAGAATTCCTTATCATTTGTATACCATTCAAATTGTGCGACATTTGTTCCATAACCTCCCTCTATTGTAACAGTATTTGTACCACCGGCGCTTCTGCCTGTCCACGTTACTGCTGTTCCATCGGCATTAATTTTAATAAAATAATCGGTAGAAAATGATGCATAAAATTCACCGCTTCCGCTGCTTAAAACTTCTGTAAAACGCCATTTTCCAATAACTTCCGGGTTTCTTTTATGGTTGGAATAATTATTGGATGAATTGCCGGATGTAATAGTATTTCCGTTTTCGATAGAAATGGAGTCTTCATTTCCGTTAAAAGTCAAAGTGTTTTTAGACAAGTCGAACGAAAGTATATGGTTGTTGAATTCAGGAAAAGTGATGGAGCAATTTAATTTTTTGCCTGCAAATTTCATTACAATTGAATATTGTTTTTTGGTGTCATCTTCTATAATTTTACCTGTGCAGATTTCGTTTTTTTCTACAACTGAAATTGTAGCTTTTTTGCCATCCAAAATTAAAATTCCGCTGACTCTTTTAGATGTCGTTTCCGGAATCAGCGTGATGAAAATTTCTTTCTGATTGTGAATCCCTGAGAAATTCCCGGAAAATTTACTGTTTGTGTTCATGGCTATTTTAGTATTATTCATAGCTTTCTTTTTTACTTTAGGTTTAGCATCCTGACAGGAAAGCAGCAGCAGAAAAAGTATACAAATCTGACTTAGGATAATTATTTTATTTTTCATGTTGCTGAATTTAAATTGATCAACATAGATTGTCGAATTAGTTTTTAACTATTTTTCGTGTAATAATTTTGCCGTCGTTTTCAAGCCCTTTCAAAATATAAATACCTTTTGTCAACGCACTAATATCTGCGGAATTTGATGTGTGGGAAACATTCATTTTTTTTCCAAGAAGATCAAAAACAGCTATTTCTCTCAATTCTTTCGAAAAATAAATTTCATTGGTTGCCGGATTTGGATAAATCGTTAAAGATTGTGTTTTAAATTCTTCTGTTGCTAATGGAAGGCTGCTTGGTAATAGTCTGGTGATACAACCCACAGGATTACCATTATACGTACTGAACCATCCGGCAACTAAAATTTTTCCGTCCGGTTGAATTACGATGTTTTCAAGAATACTATTTACTCCTGTTCCAAGATCAAAAGTGGTGTCCAATGACCCATCACTATTTAGTAAGGCAATACCATTTCTTGCAACACCATCGTAAGAGGTAAGAAGTCCTCCAATTAAAATTTTTCCGTCTGATTGGGGCGTCATTACATTAATAATACCCTTTTGATTAGTTCCTCCATTGAGATGAACCATCGTTTTTGGCTGAAAAGTAGCGTCTATCGTTCCATCAGAATTCAATCGGGCGATACCGTCTCTTGCAGTTGTATTATAGGATAGAAATTGTCCTGCAATTAAAATTTTTCCATCTGACAGCAATTTAAGAAATGGTGTTCCCTGGTATGAAAATACTCCGCTTCCGCCAACATTAAATGTTGTATCAAGTGTTCCGTTGGCGTTGAGACGGGTAACATTGTTTGTTGTAATACCGTCATAAGTAGTAAATGCACCGGAAATCAAAATTTTTCCATCGATTTGTACTTCAATAGAGTGAACAGGACCGTTTGCTCCCGGAGCAGGATTAAAAGTGGGATCAAATGTTCCATCGGCGTTCAGCCTTGTTATACGATTTTTGGAAATACCGTTAAAAGTCGTAAATTCTCCTGTAACCAGAATTTTTCCGTCTGTTTGTGGTACTATGCGATAAACCATCGCATTTGCCCCAGTTCCCGGATTGAAAGTTGTGTCAGGCGTTCCATCGGCGTTCAGCCTTGTTATTCGATTCTTGGAAACACCATTGAATGTAGTAAAAGTTCCTCCAATCAGAATTTTTCCGTCCGTTTGTTCTGCTATAGAAAAAATTGTTCCATTTGCACCGGTTCCGGGATTAAAAGTTGTATCCAATGTTCCGTCAGTATTTAGTCTGGCGATGCGATTTCTGGAAACACCATTATAACTTAAAAAACCTCCTCCAATTAAAATTTTCCCATCTGATTGTAATACAGTTGAAAAGACAATAATTTGTGCTCCAATTTGAAATCCACCCGGATTCAAAAAAGAAGTGTCCAGAGTTCCATTAGAATTTAATTGGGCAATCTCACCTACTGGTGCGTCATTGTAAGAAGTAAAATTTCCTGCTATTACGATTTTCCCGTCGGTTTTTACGGCAATACAAGAAACACTTTCGTTTGAGCCAGCTCCCGGATCCAAAGTTGTATCAAGTGTTCCGTCAGCATTTAGTCTGGCGATACGATTTATTGGAATATTATTATAAGATGTAAAGGATCCTCCAATTAAAATTTTTCCGCTGGGTTGAATTACTATTTCTCTAACCGAACTATTAGGTCCTAAACCTGAGATAAAATTAGTATTGAGCGATCCGTCCGCATTAAGTTGAGCGAAACAGCTTCTGGAAGTTCCATTGTAGGATTGGAAATAGCCTCCAATTAAAATTTTTCCGTCTGCCTGCAATGCAATTGATTCAATACCATTGGCTCCTGATCCGGGATTAAAAGTAGTGTCCAGAGATCCGTCAGTATTAAGCTGTGCTATACTTCTTCTGGAAATAGTATTATAGGTTAAAAAATCCCCAGTAATTAAAATTTTTCCGTTGGGTAGTGCTATTATTTTTCTAACGGTACTATCCGGCCCAGCTCCTAAGTTAAAAGTAGTGTCAAGTGTTCCATCCGGATTTAATCTTGCAATATGCTTTATGGCATCACCATTATAGGAAGTAAAATAGCCTCCAATCACAATTTTCCCGTCAGTTTGGACGGCAAGAGAAACATAACTATTAAGACCTGTTCCCGGAGTAAAAGTAGGATCCAGCGTTCCATCTGCATTGAGTCTTGCAATACCATTTTTAGCAATACCGTTGTAAGAAGTAAAACCTCCGAGGATTAAAATTTTTCCGTCTGCCTGTATTGCAACGGCATTGATTCCGTTATTTGCTCCGGTTCCTATATTGAAATTGTTGTCAATAGTTCCATCCACATTTAATCTTGCAATACGGTTTTTTGGCGTATAAGCATAATTAGTAAATGATCCAGCCATGATGATTTTTCCATCCGTTTGTATTGCAACAGCATTTATTGCACCATTTGTTCCGGCTCCAATGGTTGGATTAAAAGTTGGATCTATATTACCGGTTTGGGAATACATTCCTGTGTATGTAAGGAATAAAAATAATTTTAGGAGTAGTGTTTTTTTCATGATTACTGTTTTATTATTTTTTGAGAATAATTATAGTTTTCATTTTTAATGGTCAAAATGTAAATGCCGTTTTGTAAATGGTTTAAATCCAGTGATTTGTTCTCGGAGTTTTCGACTTTTAAGTTGTGGATGATTCTACCGTTTAGATCCGACACCTTTACTGATGCATTTTCTAAAGGTTGTTGCGTTTGGATGTTAAAAATTCCTTTTGATGGATTTGGATAAATCGATACTGAGTGGTTGATTGTATTTTCGTCAATGGACAATGCCTGGCAGTTGGTTGTGAGAAGAACCGGAACAGAGCTATTTGTCGTTACACTATTTCCAAATGCACCATTATTTGCACCACTGATGTAAATTGTACCGTCGTTTTTAGCAAATAGAGAATTTGAATAACCTGATTCAAAAACACTTTTAACATCTGTAAGGTTGCTGACCTGAACTGCTGAAGATTTGCCAATTTGCGTTCCATCGCCAAGTTGTCCTCTATTGTTGTCTCCAACACACCACGCAGTGCCATTGTCTTTTACAAACAAAGAATGATATTGTCCGGTGGCGATACTTGTAATCCCTGTTAGGTTATTTGCCTGAACAGGAACATTTTTGGAATTAGTCGTTCCATCACCAAGTTGTCCAAAAAAATTATTTCCACAAGCCCAAACCGTTCCATCTTGTTTTAAAAAAACAGAATGATTAAATCCGGCTGCTATTGCTGCAACGTTAGTAATGCTTACTACAGCAGGAGTGGCCTGTGCAGAAGAATTTCCTATTCCCAAATTACCGCTTGAATTACTTCCGCAAGCTTTTACTGTGCCATCAGCTGCTAAAAATATGGAGTGCTCAATTCCAGCAGCTATACCAACAATATTGGTAACTCCAATAACCTGTACAGGTGTATTTTGTTGTGTTATATTTCCATTTCCTAATTGACCAAGACCATTCCGTCCACAAGACCAAACTGTACCGTCATTTTTAAGAAAAAGAGAGTGGTCGTATCCGGCAGCAATTTTTATGATTCCCGTAAGACTTGGAATTTTTACAGGAATTTTGGAGTTTGTTGTCGTCCCATTCCCAAATTGACCAAAACTATTAGTTCCACATGCCCAAACTGTTCCGTCACTTTTTAAGAAAAGCGAAAATGCATCTTTTGTAGATACTGCAATTACATTTGTCAAACCGCTTATTGCAATTGGAGTTAAGGTGTTTGTAGTTGTGCCGTTGCCCAATTGTCCCGTACTGTTATCTCCGGTAGCGGTAACAGTACCGTTGCCACAAGTAAACAAAGTATATTCATATCCGCCAGCCATTGATTGGCTGTTCGCAAATGAAAATGTAATCAATGCTATCAATAAAGTAATTTTTTTCATGATGATTGTATTTTAAAATTGATTTTGTAATATCTAAATTCTGAAAATCAGTATTTTATCTAAGTCTGTTTTATAGAGCAAAATTCAATTAAAAAGAAATGTCTTACAATACGCAATTGGGAGTATATATAAAGTGATATTTATTGTAAATACTTGAATAAAAGTTAAATAACTAAGTATTTTCAGAAAATGTGCTTATTCTGAGCAAAAAAAAAAATACGCTCTATGGCGTATTAAATTTTGTAATCTTTTGATGAAATTCAAAAAGGAATTTCAATAGTGATTTTCAAACCATTACTGGACTGTATTTTTACATTTCCTTTTAAGTGGGCTATTCTTTTTTTAATATTGACTAATCCATTACCAAATTTATTATCTTCCTTCATTCCTTTGCCATTATCCTTAATGGTAACAATAAGTTCTTTTTTGTCAATTGAAGAAATGGTAATAATAACTTCGGTAGCTTCAGCATGTTTTATACTATTATTTAAAGCTTCCTTGATAGAAAAAAACAAATTTTTACGCGAATTCCCGTTTAGGATTCGGTTTGAAATAGCCTCAATATCATCCGAAAAAAGTAACTTGATTTCCGTTCCGTCAAAAAATTTATAGGCATATTGTTTTACGTATTCTGTAAAATTCCGAACGTTATTATTATCTGCATTCAGGGACCATATAAAAGCATTAAGACGTTGAGAAATTTCAGAACTGGTATTGCTTATTTTATCGATCAGGATTTTTTGCTTTTCGTCAGGATTGTAATTCTTTAATAAATTGGCATTGATTAAAATACTGCTCAATTCACTGCCAATATCATCATGAAGATCTTTGCTGATCTCATTTTTCTGGTCTAAAATTTTCTTTTGTAATCGGTTTTTCCTTCTGATTATAACAATGATTAATAATAAAATTAACCCGAAAAAAATCGTGGCAAGAAGCTGGAGGATTTTTATGTTTTTTTGTTTGTCCAATTCATTAATTTTAGACAATAACAATTTGTTTTCACTATTTATATATTGGTCAGTAATATTTTGAATGTAAAGATTTCCGTTTTGATTCGTGTTTTTTTCAATTTCCAATAGCTTTCCCTGCGTTGACAATACTAAATTTTTATTATTAAGAGATTGGAATTTAGTTAATGACTGCTCATAAAAAAGTTTTTGAAAAGAAGGATTTACATTGTTTTTTTTTATTATTTCCTGTCCTTTCACAAAATAATAACTAACTGTTTCGGGTTCTCCGGATTCTATTAAGTTTCCATAACCCAATAAGGCGTTATCATAAATAGCGGCATCTAAAGATGTTTTGACGCTTTTTTTGAAATAAAAATCAGCGGAGTCTTTTTTGTTTTGTTTTAAAAACAGTTCTCCAAAAGTCCGTTCTACGTTGGCAATACATCTTTGATCTTCTAGATTTTTAGCAAAAATATAGGCTCTTTTATTATAAAAATAAGCAGAATCCAATTGTCTGGTTTTAATTTTTAATTGTGCAAGATCGTTATAAATGTATTCTTTGTTGATTTGATATCTTTTGTGATTGATGTTAAATTTGCGAGGAAAATATTTTTTTGCTTCATGATAGGAGGCTTCAGCTTTAGCGATTTTACCCATTTCATACCAATTAATTCCTTCAATCAGAAAAGCATTAGAAAGGTGTAAACTATCCTTGGAATTTCTTGCTAATTTTATTGCTTTTTGAGCTTCGTGTAGACCAAATTGATACAATCCCGAATAATAAAAAAGTTCAGACTGCAGGCTGTTTACACAATATTGCTGCGTATTATTGGGATATTTAAGAAGCATTTTTTTAGAAAAATTAAGCCATTTTTGCGCTTCTTCAATTTTGTCGAGTTCTAAATATTGTTCAGCAATTGCTATCGAATTCGTTATTTTGCAGCTACTCGTTGTGCACTTATCAAATGCCTTTTTTTTATCCGAAATTGTTTCCTGAGAAAAAACAAAAACAGGGGAAAACAGAAAAAATAACAAGCAATATAATTTCATTTTCCTTTTTTTAAATTATCTTTTTAGATACAAGTTTACCGCTTCAACTCTGGTGTTGACTTGCAGTTTTTCATAAATATGCTGAATGTGTTTTCGAACCGTTCCTCCGCTTATCTGAAGATTGTCTGCTACTTCCTTGTTCATTTTTCCCGTAGCCAGTAATTCTAAAATTTCGTTCTCGCGAGGCGTTAAAAGTTGAACACTTTCGTCGATACCTTCAAATTTTGAAAAACTTGCCACAACTTTCCTCGCAATGCTGCTGCTCATCGGACTGCCGCCATCAAATAAATCGTTCAGGGCATCAATAATTTTTGTTGGGCCTTCAGTTTTCAAAATATATCCGCTGGCACCGGCCTTTAAACTTTTAAAAATAATTTCATCATCTTCATAGGAAGTACACATGATAAAAAGAAGGTTGGGCTTTTTAGCTTTTAAAATCGAAACGCATTCATAACCATTATATCCTGGTAAATTAACATCCATCAGTAAGGCATCAATGGCTATTGTAGGCACAATTTCTATGGCGGATTCTGCATTTTCAAAAGTACCCGCCAATTCATATTGTTCCGTAAACTGAATCATCATGGCTAATGCTTCACGTAAATCACGGTTGTCCTCCACAATGCCAATTCTTTTTTTCATTTTGCCTTGATTTATCTGACAATATTAAAAATAATAAAACACTTGTAAAATACGCAAATAAGCGTAGTAAATAAAACGAAAGAGGTAAATTGCATCTTATTCTGAATTAAATACAACAAAAATGAAACTTTATCCCATAGAATCAGGAAACTTTAAATTAGATGGAGGTGCGATGTTTGGAGTAGTTCCAAAAACAATCTGGAATAAAACCAATCCTGCCGATGCCAATAATCTGATTGATATTGCCGCACGTTGTTTACTTATTGAAGATGGAGACCGCCTGATTTTGATTGATACTGGAATGGGGAATAAACAATCAGAGAAGTTTTTTGGTTATTATTCGCTTTGGGGAACACATTCACTGGATGGTTCTCTGGCCAAATACGGGTTTCACAGAAATGATATTACCGATGTTTTTATGACCCATCTTCATTTTGATCATTGCGGCGGAAGTGTGCAATGGAATGCAGATAAAACAGGGTACGAACCTGCGTTTAAAAATGCTAAATTCTGGACAAATGACAATCATTGGGAATGGGCGACAAAACCTAATAACCGCGAGAAAGCTTCTTTTTTATCAGAGAATATTTTGCCGATGCAGCAAAGCGGCCAGCTGAATTTCATAAAAAGACCCGGAAGTGATTTCTTATCGCAGTCGGAATTGGGTTTCGGAATTTTCTTTGCCGACGGCCATACCGAAAAACAAATGATTCCGCACATTCAGTATAAAGACAAAACAATTGTTTTTTGTGCCGATTTATTAGCGACTGCGGGTCATATTCCTTTGCCTTATATTATGGGGTATGACACAAGACCGCTTTTAACATTAGACGAAAAAGAGAAATTTTTAAATGCGGCTGCAACCAACAATTACTATTTATTTCTGGAACATGATTCGCACAATGAAATTATAACGGTAGAAAACACGGAAAAAGGAGTTCGTTTGAAAGAAGTTTTTACTTGTGAAGAGATTCTTTAGAAGTAATTTGAATGCATAAAAAAATCCCATTTTCATTATTTAGAAAATGGGATTTTTAGTTTAACTAATTGTAATTATTTGACTATAACTTTTTTAACAGAAGCAGTTTCCTGATTGATAAGGTATACATAATATACTCCTTTTGGTAAACCAGCTAAGCTAATTGTGTTATTCGTACTGCCTGAGTTTAATGAAAAAGATTTTACCAGTTGTCCCAGTGTATTGTAGACAGTTGCTTTTTCTAAAGAAACATTATCAATGTTTACTTCTCCTATAGTTGGGTTAGGAGATAAGACTACTTTGTCAAATACAGATTCTTCGATACCTAAGTAGCCACAGTTTGTTGAATAAGTAGCAGCAGGATCTATATAAAATGGCGCATCAAAAGAATCTGCATAATCTGCATCATCTACTTGAATACATGATAAATTTGGATTCTTAGTTGCTATCAAAGCAGTTATATTTATGTTGTTTCCATTTTTTATATTAAGTTTTACCAGTTTATTATCACTACAATATAAGTTGGTTAACTTTGTGTTTTTTGAAACATCTAAATCAGTTAGTTTGTTTAATCCACATGATAAATAGGTTAGTAATAAATTGTCATTAGTCTTCAGACTTACTAATTGATTAGTGTGACAGATCAAATAATCGAGATTAATGTTTTGAGAAACATTTAAGCTGCTCAATTGGTTTTTTTCGCAGAACAAAGTTTTTAATGCTTTGTTTTTAGTTACATTTAAATTTGTTAATGCATTATCACTGCAAACTAAAATTTTTAGGGCTGTAAAATCTTCAATTCCAGTTAAATCAACTATTGAAGCACTTCTGACATCTAAATCAATTATGTTGCTTATACTTGATGTTAATACTCTTCCATCAGCAATGTCATCAATGGAAGATGCAATTAATTTGTTTTCGAAATTCGCATCAGGAATCACTGTGTATTGGGAATAAATTGAAAAATTTGCTAATAATAGCAATAAAAGTAATTTTGTTTTCATATAAACTTGTTAAAATTAATGTGCCGCAATAGTATGAAATATATCTTACATATTTAAGTTTTTAATCTAAAATATCTTACTTATTTTTCAATAAATTTATGTTAAAGTTTGAGGACAAAGTTTAAGAATTCAGGACTTCCCTTCTTACATAGTAAATACAAGGAAGGAGTATTATTTAAACATAAAAAAATCTCATTTTCAGAATAATGAAAAATGAGATTTTTAGTTTAAGATAAAAATTATTCCACTATAACCTTTTTCACAGAAGCCGCATCCTGGCTGATTAAGTATACATAATATACTCCTTTTGGTAAACCTGCTAAGCTAATTGTGTTATTCGTACTGCCTGAGTTTAATGAAAAAGATTTTACCAATTGACCAATGGCATTATAGACAGTTGCTTTTTCAAGAGAAACATTGTCAATATGCAATTCTCCTTTTGAAGGATTAGGGTAAAGTGCTATGTTCGCAAAAGAACTTTCCTGTATGCCTAAAGTTGGACAAGCTGTATCGTAGAATGTAGCTGTTGGATCTTTTTTATTAGCCCATTTAGTATTAGAATATGCAACATCATCAACCTGAATACACGTTAATTTAGGATTAGAATACGCATTAAAGTTTAGTAAAGTATTTGTTCCGTTTTTTACATTTAGGTTTATAAGTTTACTATTAGAAGTACAATTTAAAAAACTTAAAGCTGTATTTTTAGAAAAATCTAAGCTTATGAATTGATTAGAAAAGCAAACAAGATTAGTAATAGCTAAGTTCGTAGAAACGTCTAAGCTGGTTAATTGATTTGTATAGCAATAGAAATTTTTCAAGGCTGTATTGGTAGACGTATCTATACTGTTTAGTAAATTGGAACCACAATCTAAATCAGTTAAAGCGATGTTTTTAGAAATGTTTAAGGTTGATAATTGGTTGGAAGCACAGGAAAAATTAATTAAGGCTGTATTATTAGAAATATCTAAATTAGTTATTTTATTATTCTGACAACTCAAAATTTCCAAACCTGTATTTAAAGTGACATTCAAATTAGTTAATAAATTATCAGTACAAGTCAAAAGTTTTAAAGCAGTATTTAAAGTAACATCTAGGTTGTTTAATTTATTTTTGGATACAACTAAATCAGTTAAAGCTGTATTTGAAGCGACATTAAGGGTAGTTAGATTATTTGAAGATATACTCAATTTTTTTAAAGCAGTATTATTAGAAATATCTAAGATGTTTAATTGATTATCAGTTGCATCCAAATTAGTCAAAGCTGTGTTTGCAGAAATATCCAGACTCGTTAATTTATTTGAATATAAACTCAAAGTTTCCAAAGCTGTATTTGACGCAACATTTAAACTTGTTAAAGAATTTAAGTAAACATTCAGAACAGTTAATGCTGTGTTTTTAGAAATGTCAATAGTTGTTAATTTATTGGAACTACAAGACAGAGAGGTTAAAGCAGTAAAATCTTCTATTCCTTTTAAATTTGTTATACCACTCGCAGAAACATTCAGTGTCTTTAAAGTGTTGATGTTTGAGGTTAAAACCTGTCCATCTGCGATGCCGGAATCTATCCCCAAGGCAATTAATTTGTTTTCAAAATTAATATCCGGAATGTTTGTGTATTGTGCATGAATAGAAAAATTTGCTAATAATAGCATTATAAGTAGTTTTGTTTTCATAAAAAAAGATTGAAATTTAGTTTGCAATTATACGAATTACAAATTGTTTTCTTACTTTTTACAGATATTACTTTTTTGAATTTTTAAGATTATGCATATAATTAATTTCTCAAATGATTTAATATTATTCATTTAGTAATTTTATTAGCACGAAAAATATATTTTGAGGCATGAATTTCATAACACAGTGTTAACGGTTAGTTTTTTGTAACAAAATATCATAATTTAGTCCCATCTTTAACTTTATACTAATATATAGATACATGAGTCATATAAAACCACTCAATTTATCTGCTTTTGCATTACTTGTTTTAGCAGGTTGTGGAGCGACTTTGCAAGCGCAAGTTTCAACTCCAAAAGAATTTATTACCGCTCCTTTAGCGATTGTTAAAAAAGCGCCTGTAACTGAAAATGAATTAAAAAGATGGAGTCATCTTGATTTAATTAAAGATTCTATTCCGGGAATGAGTGTTGATAAGGCATATGCTGAATTACTACAAGGAAAAACCGGTAAAAAAGTAATTGTCGGCGTTGTAGATTCTGGTGTTGATATCGAACACGAAGATTTACAGGGAATGATTTGGACAAATTCAAAAGAAATTCCTGGTAATGGAATCGATGATGATAAAAATGGTTATGTTGATGACATTCACGGATGGAATTTCCTGGGAGATGTTGTTAACGAAAATCTTGAAATGACCCGTATTGTTAAAAAAGGAGATGATGGTTCTCAACAATATAAAGATGCTTTGGCTCAATATACAGAGAAGTATGAAAAAGCTTTAAAGGATAAGGAACAAGTTGACTTTTTATTAGACGTACACAAGACTATAAAAACGGCTTTAAATAAAACGACTTATAAGGTTGAAGATTTAAGTGCTATTACTTCTACTGATCCGAAAGTAGCGAGAAGTAAGATGGTAATGACACAAATTTTCACAAATGCAGGACCAAATTTTGACCCTGAAGCTGAATTAGAAGATTATAGAGAACATGTTTATAATGAATTAAATTTTAATTTAAACAAAGAATTTGACGGAAGAAAAGTTTTAGGTGATAATGCGGAAGACATTAAAAGTACAAAATACGGAAACAATATTGTATTTGGACCGGATAAAGAAAAAGCATTACACGGAACCCATGTTGCCGGTATTATTGCACAAGTTCGTGGTAATAATTTAGGTGGAGACGGAGTTGCGAACAACGTTGAAATTTTGACTGTCAGAGCCGTTCCTGACGGAGATGAATATGATAAAGACATCGCTTTGGCAATTCGCTATGCTGTAGATAATGGTGCAAAAGTAATTAATGGAAGTTTCGGAAAAAGCTTTTCTCCACATAAAAAATGGGTATATGACGCCATAAAATATGCAAAGAAAAAAGATGTTTTAATTGTTCATGCGGCAGGTAATGATGGTTACAATATCGATGAAACAAAAAACATTAATTATCCAAATGATTCTGAAGATAACATCAAAGAATTTGCAGATAATCTGATAACAATTGGAGCTATTAATAAGACCTATGGACAAAATGTAATTGCTGAGTTTTCTAACTTCGGAAAATTAAACGTGGATGTTTTTGCTCCGGGTGAAGAAATTTACGCCACAATTCCAAACAACAAATACAAATATTTACAAGGAACTTCTATGGCATCTCCAAATGCTGCCGGAGTAGCAACTTTAATTCGTTCTTATTATCCAAAATTAAAAGCTTCGCAGGTAAAGAAAATTTTGATGGATTCCGGAGTTGCTCTTCCTGGTACGGTTGTATTAGGTGAGAATCCTAATCCAGATCAGGAACCTGTCGCGGTTTCATCAGCTCAATCATCGAAAACAGCTAAAATGGTTAATGCTTACAATGCTTTATTGATGGCTGAAAAAATGTCAAAAAAATAAAAGTTCAAACTTTTAAAATTTAAATTACAAGTTTACAGGAAATCTTTTTTTGTAAGCTTGTAATTTTTTAAATACCACAGTTATTAAAATGAAAAAAATTATTTTACTTTCTTTTTTGAGTTTTGGTTTAAACTCAGCTTTTGCACAAAGCGCTCCCTATTGGCAACAACATGCAGATTATAAAATGGAGGTGTCGATGGATGTAAAAAACTATCAATACAAAGGAAAACAGGAATTGGTTTATACGAACAATTCTGCAGATACTTTGCGTAAAGTATTTTATCATTTATTTCCAAATGCTTTTCAGCCGGGAAGCGAAATGGATGCACGTTTACATTTTATAAAAGATCCTGACGGAAGAATGATCAATAAAATTAAAGGTGCTGATGGTAAAGATGTAAAGCAAAGCCGAATCGAAAACCTGAAACCAAATGAAATAGGATTTTTAAAAATCACAAACTTCAAACAAGACGGAGCTATTGCCCAAACAAGGGTTTCGGGAACAATCTTAGAAGTAACTTTGGCAAAACCAATTTTACCAAATTCTAAATCGACTTTTACTTTAGATTTTGATGGACAGGTTCCGGTTCAGGTTCGTCGTTCAGGAAGAAATAATTCTGAAGGTGTTGAGCTGTCAATGTCGCAATGGTATCCAAAATTAGCCGAATTTGATTTTGAAGGCTGGCATGCAGATCCTTACATTGCAAGAGAGTTTCATGGAGTTTGGGGTAATTTTGACGTAAAAATAACTATTGACAAAGACTACACAATTGGAGGTTCAGGATATTTACAGGATAAAAATTCAATTGGTCACGGTTATGAAGATACAGGTGTAACAGTTGTTTATCCAAAGAAAACAAAAACGCTGACATGGCATTTTATTGCACCAAACGTTCATGATTTTACATGGGCAGCTGACAAAGAATATACTCATGATATTGTGAAAGGACCAAACGATGTTGATTTGCATTTCTTTTACAAAAATAATCCAAAAACAACTGAAAATTGGAAACAATTAGAACCTTTAATGGTAAAGGTTATGGATTACTACAACCATAAAGTAGGAGCGTATCCGTACAAGCAATATTCATTTATTCAGGGAGGAGATGGCGGAATGGAATACGCAATGTGTACGTTGATGTTAGGAAACGGAACACTTGAAGGAATTTTAGGAACCGCGACTCACGAATTAGGACACTCTTGGTTTCAGCATATTCTGGCTTCAAACGAATCAAAACATCCGTGGATGGATGAAGGTTTTACAACTTATATTGAAGACAGTGCTTTGAATGAATTGGCTGGTGACAAGAAAGTAGTAAATCCTTTTAAAGGAAATTATGCTGCTTATTATAGTTTAGTTAATTCCGGAAAAGAACAGCCACAGACAACTCATGGTGATCGCTACGACGAAAACAGGCCTTACAGTATTTCATCATACATTAAAGGAAGTATCTTTCTATCGCAACTAGAATATGTGATTGGAAAAGATAATGTTGACGAAACTTTAAAAAGATATTTTAACGATTTCAAATTCAAGCATCCAACTCCAAATGATATTAAAAGATCAGCAGAAAGAGTTTCCGGTGCAGAATTAGACTGGTATTTGACAGATTGGGCTCAAACTACGAATACAATTGATTACGGAATTAAGGAAGTAGCGGATAATGCAGGAAAAACAACGGTTGCTTTAGAAAGAATTGGAAGAATGCCAATGCCAATCGATTTGAAAGTAGATTATACAGACGGAACTTCTGAAAGTTTTTACATCCCGTTACGAATGATGAATTTCATTAAACCAAATCCAGATTCAAACATAAAAAGAACGGTTTTAAATGATTGGGCATGGGCACAATCAAATTACAGTTTTACAATTGATAAAAACAAAACAGCTATCAAAAAAATCACCATCGATCCAAGTGGATTAATGGCAGATGTAAAAGCCGCAAATAATGTTTTTGAAGTGAAGTAAATTTCACATTATTATAATAAAAAAATCTCGTTTAATTTTCAGGAATGAATTTTAAACGAGATTTTTAATTTTTATTTATTTCAGATTTAACCCAAATGTTCCAGCATATCCTTGGTCATTGATTCCAAATCAAAAGTATGTTTCCAGCCCCAGTCTTTTCTGGCATCAGCATCATCAATACTTGCAGGCCAGCTGTCCGCAATTTTTTGGCGGAAATCAGGATTGTAAGTAATTTCAAATTCCGGAATATGTTTTTTGATTTCGGCAGCGATTTCGGTTGGCGTAAAACTCATTGCGGCTAAATTATAAGAAGAATGTATTTTGATTTCTTCTGTCGGAGCTTTCATGATGTTGATCGTGGCATCAATGGCATCATCCATATACATCATTGGCATTTTGGTTTCTGATGATAAAAAGCATTCATATTTTTTATCGGCAATAGCTTTATAAAAAATATCAACAGCATAATCTGTAGTTCCACCACCCGGAGGAGTAGACCAGCTGATCAGGCCGGGATAACGTATACTTCTTACATCAACTCCGTAAATATTATGGTAGTATTCGCACCATCTTTCTCCTGCCTGTTTACTGATTCCATAAACTGTCGAAGGTTCCATAATGGTGTATTGTGGTGTATTTTCTTTTGGTGTTGTGGGTCCAAAAACAGCAATACTCGATGGCCAGAATATCTTTTTTATCTTTTTGGCTTTCGCCAGATTCAAAACATGAAAAAGGGAATTCATATTCAAATCCCAGGCAAAGGCAGGATTTTTTTCGGCCGTAGCTGATAAAAGTGCAGCCATTAAATAGATGTCAGTAATATGATGAATTTCTACAAGATGCTCGATCTGATTAAAATCCAAAGCATTAATCACTTCAAACGGACCTGAATTAACCACATCCGTATTTAATTTTCGAATATCTGAAGCGATCACATTTTCTGTTCCGTAAAGCTTACGTAGTTTTTGAGTCAGTTCTGTCCCAATTTGACCACAAGCACCAATGATTAATATTTTTGGATTCATTTGGATAAATTTAAACAACAAATATAAGTTATTCGTAAATAATGATTCTTTTTAGAATGTTAAATTATGAATTTAACAACAAATAATATTATTTTTTATCTAATTCGTTTTCAAAAAGCATTCTTAAAGTTGAATAAAATGGTTGTAAATCAAAATTCATAATTGTAAATTTACTTGTAACTTTGCAGCTTAATGTGTTACCAGATGAAATCGCCATTAAAAAAAAGTTTGCTTAGACAAACACCAATAAATAAAAGGTGATAACATATATGACCATTAAATAAATTTTACATATATGAAATACAAAATAGCTCTTTTTCTACTTTTCATTTTTATACTGAATTCATGTCAGGATCAAAATGAAAAACGTCTTGCTGAAAATAAAAAAGAAGCAAAAAAGAAAGAAATCATTTTTAATAATATAAATAAAGGCTGGTCGTTTATTGATGAGCCAATCAATGAAATTTCAGAAAAAAACGTTAGCGATTGGAAGGAATGGCGTGAATTCTTAAAAGAGCTGGGCGGAAAACCAAGGAAAACTATTGGTGCTTTCCAAAAAAAATCTGCTGCAATTGCTAAAAAAGCGATGGCATTAAACAATAATATTCCCGCACAATTTGATCAGCCTCAGATCAAAAGCCGAATTTCTATATTGATTACCAAAGTAAAAATGATGGATTTGTTTATTCATTTGCATAAAATTCCGGATGATAAAGTCACTTTTTTGATTGCAGAAATCAACAAAGAATTGGTTTCATTAGAAAGACAAATGGATAAAATTGTAGAAAAAAGCAAAATTCCAAAAGAAGAAGGAGAGTCCGATTTTTTAAGAATGTTAGATACTGCACGTGCGATTCCAAATTCAGGATCTGTACCTCCAATACAACAAAATTTGACTAAAGTTGAGTAAAAACGCCTTATATACCACTTACGACAATTTGCCGAAAACACAGCAGATTGCAACCAATTTACTTGAAGGGAATCAGGTGAAAATGAATCTTAGCGGATTATTAGGATCTGCTGTTTCATTTATCATGCGTTCTGTTTTTAAGAAAACAGAGTTGCCCTTTTTGATTATTTTAGACAATAAAGAAGAAGCCGCATATTATTTAAACGACCTCGAACAAATGATCGGCGAACCGGATGTGCTATTTTATCCGGCATCATTTCGTCGTCCGTATCAGGTTGATGAAACTGATAATGCGAATGTTTTGCTTCGCGCTGAGGTTTTAAACCGAATCAATTCCCGTAAAAAACCAGCAATAATTGTTACCTATCCTGAAGCGCTTTTTGAGAAAGTGGTTACGCGTCAGCAATTAGACAAAAACACTTTAAAAGTGGCTTTAAACGATAAAATTTCAATTGATTTTATCAACGAAGTTCTGTTCGAATATGAATTTAAAAGAGTCGATTTCATCACAGAACCTGGGGAATTTTCGGTTCGTGGAGGAATTGTCGATGTCTTCTCTTTTTCAAACGATCATCCGTATCGAATTGAATTCTTCGGAAATGAAGTCGACAGTATCCGAAGTTTTGATGTGGAAACACAATTATCTGTAGAAACTCATAAAAAAATTACCATTATCCCGAATGTCGAAAACAAGATTTTTCAGGAAAATCGCGAAAGTTTTTTAGATTATATTTCAGAGAAAACTGTTATTTTTATTCAGAATACGGATGGATTATTCAGTCAGTTAGACAAACAATTCGCAAGGGCAGAAGAAGCTTTTGAGAAACTTTCGGGAGAAATAAAACATGCAACTCCAGAACAATTGTTTTTAAATCAGGCATCGTTGATCAAGCGGGCTTTGGATTTTTCGATAGTAGAATTGGCTTCAAAACCAATTTTCAAAACGACTAAAAAATTCGAATTTCATTTTCAACCGCAGCCTTCTTTCAACAAACAATTTGATTTATTGCTGAATAATCTGAGTGACAATCATTTCAACGGCTATAAAAACTATCTGTTTTGTTCGAATGAGGCACAGGCCAAACGTTTTCATGATATTTTTGAAAGTCTGGACGAAGCCAATTCAGAAAATATCCGAAAACAATATCATACCGTTGTACTGCCACTTTATCAGGGTTTTATTGACGAAGAAAATCAAATAACGGCGTATACCGATCATCAGATTTTTGAGCGTTATCATAAATTCAACATCAAAAACGGCTATTCTAAAAAGCAGAATATTACGCTGAAAGAATTAACCGCACTTTCTGTTGGTGATTATGTAACGCATATCGATCATGGAATTGGAAAGTTTGGCGGTTTGCAGAAAATTCAGGTGGAAGGTAAAACGCAGGAAGCCATAAAACTGGTTTATGCTGATAATGATATTGTATATGTGAGCATTCACTCGCTTCATAAAATCTCAAAATACAACGGAAAAGACGGAACGCCTCCAAAAATCTATAAATTAGGATCGAACGCCTGGAAAATTTTAAAACAAAAAACCAAAGCGCGCGTCAAACATATTGCATTCAACTTGATTCAGCTGTATGCGAAACGTCGTTTAGAAAAAGGTTTTCAGTTTGCTCCTGACAGTTATTTGCAAAACGAATTAGAAAGTTCGTTTATTTATGAAGATACACCGGATCAAACCAAATCAACACAGGAAGTAAAAGCCGATATGGAAAGCGATCGCCCAATGGATCGTTTAGTTTGTGGAGACGTTGGTTTTGGAAAAACAGAGGTTGCGATTCGTGCCGCTTTTAAAGCCGTTGATAACAGTAAACAAGTCGCAATTCTGGTGCCGACGACTATTTTGGCGTACCAACATTACAGAACTTTTACGGAACGATTAAAAGATATGCCGGTTTCCGTTGGTTACTTAAACCGTTTCAGAACGGCCAAACAAAAAGCACAAACTTTAAAAGATTTAGCCGAAGGAAAACTGGATATTGTCATCGGAACACATCAGTTGGTCAACAAAAATGTCGTTTTTAAAGACCTTGGTTTATTGATTGTCGATGAGGAACAAAAGTTTGGTGTTAACGTAAAAGATAAATTAAAAACGATTGCAGCAAATGTTGATACCTTGACTTTAACAGCAACTCCAATTCCAAGAACGCTTCAGTTTTCGTTAATGGCAGCGCGCGATTTATCGGTAATTACAACACCTCCGCCGAATCGTTATCCGATAGAAACAAACGTTGTCGGGTTTAATGAAGAAATAATTCGGGATGCGATTTCGTATGAGATTCAGCGAAACGGACAGGTTTTCTTCATCAATAACCGAATCGAAAATATCAAAGAAGTGGCCGGAATGATTCAGCGTCTGGTGCCAAACGCCAGAGTCGGAATTGGTCACGGACAAATGGAAGGTGCGAAACTCGAAGAATTGATGCTAGGTTTCATGAACGGCGATTTTGATGTTTTAGTAGCCACCACAATCATCGAAAGTGGTTTAGATGTACCAAATGCCAACACGATTTTCATCAACAACGCTAATAATTTCGGATTGTCAGATCTCCATCAAATGCGAGGTCGTGTAGGGCGAAGCAACAAAAAAGCATTTTGTTATTTCATCTGTCCGCCGTATTCTTCCATGACCGAAGATGCCAGAAAACGTATTCAGGCTCTGGAGCAATTCAGCGAATTGGGAAGCGGTTTTAATATTGCCATGAAAGATTTGGAGATTCGCGGAGCCGGAGATTTATTAGGCGGTGAACAAAGCGGTTTCATCAACGAAATTGGTTTTGATACGTACCAAAAAATCATGAACGAAGCGATCGAGGAATTAAAAGAAAACGAATTCAAAGAGTTATACCCTGAAGAGAACGATATT
>Ga0247810_10000893_pt1 | contig 23010 bp, 21 predicted proteins | sample UWRJL119311C1_FD_179918 | JGI IMG/M metagenome (GOLD analysis project Ga0247810, IMG submission 179918) | Plant litter microbial communities from Arlington Agricultural Research Station in Wisconsin, United States - UWRJ-L119-311C-1 | ecosystem: Environmental > Terrestrial > Plant litter >... | reverse complement strand
CGCCCCTGATTGCTTTTTTTTTTTTTTTTTGGAATGGGAGTGGCCAAGTTGGCTGTTTTTCTTGGGCTATGGCTAACCGAAGGATGATACAGGGAGTTCCCACCGCCATATGAATGGGTCGGCATGTCTTCTTCGCAAAACGAATTCAACCTCACCTGTGTACCGCGAGGACCTGGTGGACTACAAGGATGCTACTTGAATGGAGAAGGCCACCGAGCTTATATCAACGGCGTCTCAAATTAGTACTACATGTGGCTCGAGGCAAGGTGGTAGGTAGGCTTGTCTGTAAAGAGTGGATCATTTGGGATACAAAGATTTGTTCGAGGCTGGATGAGAGAGTGGAACACGCGAACGTGCATACTATCAAGGTAGATAGATGATGGTAGCAAGGACATAAGAGCTGACAACAGCGTGACAAATTCCTCGTTTCATGATAATGGAATCAAATTGTATTCTGTACGTGATTCGGTGCTCAAGTACTTGTGTGCTAACTTCTTACACTGTAAAAACACATTCTTCGTGAGAAAAGAGACGAGCTGTTAAAAAAGGAGAATTATAATATTATGTAACTGGGCCAGACCTGCTATATATACTCTATGGCAAGATACCTCCATCTCGCATTGTGATATTAAGCGAGCCGCCCCCTACTCTGAAGCCTGCTTCGGTTATCGTTGTCGGGTAAATTTAAATAGATTGTGGTAGTATAGATTTGAAGCACTTCATATCGTATGAAAACTCTGTATGTTGAAATATTAGAACGTAGGTGATTTTGAAACAGTCTGTTTAGCCTCACATTATTATTTTAATTGTGTGTGTGTGCTATATTTTGATCATCTTTCGTCTAAGCACGCACGACGGCCTGAAAAATAGCCCACAACAGGCTTGCACTATTCTTGAGTCGTTGAGTCACAATGTCAGCAGTCCCACCAGAGTTAAATGTCCAAGCAGCTCGGGGCTTACTTGCTGGGTTTCTTTTAGACCATCAGTCAGGATACCATTGCAACTTAACCTAAACATATTGGATAGATTCATGGCATTCTTTCAGTCTCAGTAAGCGACCGCTTGAGTTGTGTTTGGGGAAGGATTTCAGAGAGACTTTGGGTTACTGCTCTTTTGTTCTCTGGTGAATGTCAGCGGTTCACATACTCACAAGTAGCTTGGCAAATATATATCAAGTGTTCCTGTAGGGCAAAGTCACGTTGAGTTTTAAGTTTCATGCTAGTATGCATCTTTGAACACAGTAAGAATATAATCAAGTCTGACTGTATAGATTACTAGGTGACTGGGACTTTTCTTGTAGGTGATGCTCGTAGTTGGTTGCGGAGTACTAGGCATCAACTCTGTCCGATGTCTGAAATCACAAAGAGTCACTAGCACACATCTAATACATCACTGTCTAGCTTACCCTGATATCTTTGATAGATGGCGAATATTAATTCCACCGTTGATAGTGTGATTATAGTGATTCCGTGTGCTTGATAGTGAGTTATGCATGACCTTTGGTGAGTGCATTGTGAATCTTGGCTAGGCACCTTACACTAAAGCTCCTTGATTCGGTTGCACCACCGCTCAGGAGTCACGAGCGTTAGCTTTATGGGTAGTGGTTGTTGGCCTTCATGCCGCCAATACTTGATCGGGACTTGAACCTTGTTACAAGTTGTCAACATGCAGCGTAATTAACCTTGGCCAAGTCGCCACCTGGGCTCCTGGACGGTGGAGGTGACAACAGTCTTAGCACTGTGAAGTCTCATAAAACGACACCTCGGAATCAGTATACTAGGCAAGGCTTTCGATTCTAGAGACTTCTGTCAGGTATTACCATCCATATCCAGTCTCTATAGACTTCTGCTTATTCTTCGTTGCAGCACTATAATCTCTAGCAAGTCAGTAAATTTGTGTTGATATCGAGGCGTCCCGAAACACTTCTAAATGTCATTGCTTTCCTGCATTACAAACATAAAACTCAAGAATCATGATTTCATGGCGATGACTCTCCCGCCGGCGTCGCAAGGTGAAGAAGCAGCCTAAAGCAAAGAATACCACGGTCCTCATCTGCTCCGTGCGCTCGCCCTCCGGTGATCCGAAAGTCGACATTGAAAAAGTAATGTGTCGGATTACTCTTTCCATACTAGGCTTCAGTGAGGCGTAGCTCATAGTCTTTCACGTGGTCCTCGGACTCAGTCACACAATTGTGAGTCACGTGAACGGACCCGTTGTGAAGAAAACGTGTTGCCGCCAACACTTTTGCCTAAACTGCCTAGGAAGGATCTTGATACCTAGGAGGATCTTGTCTTGATCTTTGAGATCGTGACCTCTATCTCCAATCATTTTCTTAAATTGATGAGGTGAGGAAGAAGATGAAGTGATCATAGAATGGAAGACTGAACAGAGATCCAGGGGGTTTCTATTTAAGCGAGAAGTTGACTTCGCCACCGCTCCCGCTGCGCCACACACAGTCTCCCTCCCAAGTCAACAAAGGCTTTCCATCCGGCGCACCTAGAACTCAAATCAAATGCAGCCTGGAATTCCCAGAGAATCATTTTAAGTTTCTAGAATGCTTTGCCCGAGAGAACGCGTAAAGTCCGACAGGTTTGAGTCTGCGCCACGACACCGAGGTAAAAAAGACATGGGCGAACGACCCATGCAGTGACTCATTGTGATGGATGCAACCTATCACGAAAAGGCAGATGGAACAACACCATCGCTTAGACCAGGCACATCGTGAGTGGATGACCACTTGGATCATGGTTGCACCGCTTTTCGGTCTTCCGTATATATTCGAGTCATCTCTCATGATGGGCCGCATTTCTAGGTGGTGACTCTACGGCCTGATATATATAACATCTCTCCTAGTAGTTCGAGTTCAGTTTTTTCTGCATCGCAATCATCCTCATTCCTCTATCCTTTTTTGGATCTCTCCCTTCCCCCCTTCTCTATCACCCTTCACCCCCAGGAACCTCTCCCTAACCTCCTCCACAATGGTGCATCTTGATGGGCACCTATTTTCCGGGGTTCCAAACCATCACCGGCAAAATCGACGACGAGAACGTCCAGGTAGTCGGTAAGTCAAACTTTGCCATTCATCCGCAAACCAAATTCGGCTGGCAATCACTAACACTACTTCAGCACCCGGCGGAGCATAAATCGAAAATCGCATCTGCAGTCCTGCATCCAAGATGATCTGCACGAGGGAATTCTAGACGCTCAGGATGCCACTCTGTACTTGCCTTCGGACCGCCGCATTTCTCCAGCCCTCCGTCAAACCTTTGATCAAAGCTGGGCACGCTGGAAAGCTCGTGAAGCTGAAGAGGAAAAGCAAGCAATCGCTGCGATCGAGGAGCTCAAGGCAGCGCAGGCTCAGTTGGAAAAAGAGCAGATCAAGCTCTTCGGTGGGGATGTCGGGGACGACGTAAGTCTTTGTGAGCCGATGCTCCGTGTATTATCCTATCTTTTCGGAGATATCGACTACACGGATCCTTAGCACTACCCTATCCACCTCCAGACAAGTCCAAAAAGAGGAAACACTCCTCTGTTGTCGGTAGACATGGGGGAGCTGTGTATAAGGCAGATGTATGCTTACGCATCCTTGCCAGGAGTTATATAAACTGGGAATTCTCTACGATGGCGAATCAATACCACCGGACCAAGCTGCTGTCGAATGTTCTGTCCAAGCTGTCGATGAACATATATCAGCCCCACTTTATACCCTAAGACCCAGTCGAACTAGTCGTCCTAAACTTTCGCGACGTGGAAATCCGAAGCGACAACTCTATCTTTCGCTCTCAAATCTGAGCTCCGATATAGATATCGCACAGTGGCTTTCTCCTCATCCCTCACCTACGAAACAACATCGTGACTCGCTATCAAACATTAGCACGGATATCCCACTGTCCTTACTGCCTACTACTTTGGCGTTTGATCCCGGGGCTCTTTCGAATTCACAATCAAATTTCCTTGCAAATGACACAGACTGGACATTCATCAACAAAACTCAAACCGAAAACAACATGCAATCGCCGTCTTCTGAACCAGAGACCTGGATTCTTCTGAGCGACGACTTGTAGCAGATCCCGTGCCCAACTTTTGAAGATGCTGAGATGCCACTCTGTAGACCGCTGTCTACCGGACATGCGAGAGGAGCAGTGTTGCAGAAGCGGCGCGGGATTGGTCCTCATCATCTCAGTTCCTGTGTCGTCTAGTTGGACCTTGATGCAAAATAAAGAAAAAAAAAAAGAATTCGGGAGAATGGAGATGAGATGATGCAATAAACGGACAGACGCTTGTGTGCTCGCAGCATAGCTGCTTGAGCTCATTGTCTAGAGGATATGAACAGTCCAACGACAGGATCGTGTGCTTTTGAGAAATGAGATATAAGATATGTAGCGCTTAGCTGTACTTCATACTGTCAATAATATAATTTTGGTATACCAATTTATCTTTCTGGTGACTTTAGCTTGTAAAAATGTCCCTTAATACTTCCAATTGCGTGAAAAGGTGATATTCCGGTGGATGGTTCAACCACACATTTTGCTAACTAGATAGTGAGGAGGGTAGCAACTTCACACGATAGACAGAACTTCGAGAAACTTGCACTTTAACGTCCGCCCTTGTGTAAAGTGAGAAGAACACTCTAGATGGAGTTACGTACATGATTTGAAATGATCTCTGCTAACCGTATAATTGAAACGTGCGTTGACTTTTACAGACCGAACGGAATCGTGTATATTCAAGACCAAGATTCGGGAGAATACTCTATACAATAATTATAAATGACGAGCTGCGCAAATAAGTGATCCCTGATGACCTCTTGGCTAATGCTTCTTTCAACTACTTTTAATCATACTCGTTGTTTGATTTCCGATATATCTTTCTTAGTCTGAAAGTATCAGAATATAAAGTGTAGGCTACGGGATGTGCTTTGGAAACAATATGACGATCCATATAAAAGGTGGCAAAGTCTTAGACCCAAAAGAAATACGATACTATTATATTATTGCATTCAAATTCTGTTATAGAGGATTAAATAAATGCGTATATGATACCAAATATCCGATATATCTAGGATCTGACTAGTCTTTGCGCCTGAAACACCCTCAAACAGCGCAAACAAACATCCGCCTTCTACACAGACGATAAAACTTTTATAAGCCTTCCACTCCTCTCTGCTTACTTAAACCGCAGTCATTTGTCTCATGACAGATTCATTGACTAAAGCCTTGACTTTTAACAGTTTAAGCTATCACCGAACCCAGCATCACAGCAGGCGTTAAATTGACATCCGTTAAAACATGGGCCAGATTCCTATACACAACGCTTCGGTCAGCTTCAAGCTTCCGTTTGAAAGGTCTTTCAACGAAGAGGGAAGTTACAGTGTGTATGTAATACCTACATCAGAAACAAAACACTTTACAGCGGAAGGAACAAACCCGCAGTGAGGGCTTATACCAAGATAAGGATTATTTGAGCATGACTGAGCCATAGCCACAGTCACCATAGCAGACACAATAAGTAAAAGTTGCATGATGATCTTATAGTGTGTTCTTAGTATTTGGGGGTTGAATTTTAGAAAGTAAACAGACGGAAGATTGTTGCTGAAGACTTATGTAAAGAAGAAAGTCATCACTATATGGTGTTTAGGAAAACTGCACCCTCGCTTGTCACATCGATGACATTCAAATTTTCTCATGATATGTAGCGGGGTAAGGTAGGTCAGCACATCTGACACATTTGTCAAGGTATGCATATGCGGTATCCAATATTGATAAGCTATTTACGAGAGCGATGCGTGTAGGGTTATCACTTCTGGTCCCCGAGGTGTAGTTGAGAGGATGCAGGTCAAGTGATTACCTTTAGGCAAAAAAGCTTATGTGTTGTTGCATAGCGAATGACATTCTTCGATCTGGGTAAGCCCGATGGGCATGCAAGCTAATGCATAGATCGAATGCTTATTTGGGCCCGGCAAGAAGGATATTAGGTGAGAAATTAGTGCTACTGGCTTTGGATTTGCAGCCCAGACTGGTAGACACTAAGAGAAAACTGTGTCTAACATTGATCAATGGTTGAGAAAACTCACTTACTATGATGGAAGAGAAATGAATTGACTCAAGTATTGAAGGTTTTCTTGTTAATAAGCCATACACAACAGTATGTATCACTTCAGAGTCCGGTGCCAAAGAGAAGAGCGTAGAACCGAACAATACAATTTGAGATACCTGCGTCTAGATTGAGAGAATTGGTTAACAAACGAAAATGAGAAAACCAACACCAAAGTACGAATGATTGATTTTGATCTGTTTAATTTATAGCAAGATTTTGTAATGGTACTCTCATCAATACACATTAGGGGTCAGGAAAATCATCAAGCTCTACAGCGTCATCTGGTTTTACAAAATCCCTGTTGAGATAATGACGATCCATGCTACTGGCCCACGATTGAATCCTATCAAAGTTGCGACACACATGGTGGGTGTTAAAGTCAGGTGCAGGTTTATGGTGACCTTTGACCCAGTTGAATGTCATAACACCAACGTCCCCGTTGCACATGAGTGTTTGGCGAAGCACGTCGATGCAATGGTCTAAAAAAAACAATTATTATGAGAGCTTCATCCTCGAGGACCCGTCATGACATCAAAAGAATTGGAATCTTACCGATGTGTATCCGTAAATGTTCGGGTTTTGCTTGGAAGCCATATTCCCCAGCAGCGAGATAGTAATCTTTATAAGTGTATTTTCGTACCATATCCTATGTGATCCGGATCAGTGAAAAGGCCAAAAAGCCAAAGAATTGTTTTAGGTAGTCTCTTTGACATACCAAGCAGTGAAGCTGATGAAAAACCTCGACGCCAACGATGTAGCCCCCGTCTACTGAAAGAACATCTGCGGACTTCTCTATACGACCCAACTGTTCCTTGTTGATTGGAAACTTATACTCTGAATGTATAGTCAGAAAACATGTCTGCTTCCAAAGTGAGGATAAATTGTTTTAACCTTTGGTAAGATTAGACCACGCAGCGTCTAATTCCGGACTTGGGGAGCCTTTGAAATCATTCTGGTGGCCAAAACCTGCTTTGAAAGTCTGCTTTTGATACTCAATAACATCAAGTCCTGGTGCTGCGTACTCATTAATCTGAAGATCAATCATGCTAGATTCTTATTTTACTCACACCAGAAGGATAATCGTCGACCACAGATCTCATCGGTGACTCTAAACTGAATGATTTGTGACACTAACAATGCCGACCAGATCGAGAATACCACGATACCCACGGTGAGCAAACGCGTCTTCAGAGGCTCCCAATACCAACGCCGTCGATTATATACATTGTCATCTTCTGGAATATCATCGCTATTCTCGTTTTGGAGTTTTCCGACTGCGTGATAGGCCACCGACATTTGAGTGAATTGATGCTAGAATAGTTGTAAGGCAAATATATCAATACAACGATTCAGGCTGTACTTCCTGTATTGCAAAAAGTGCACAGATGAAAATAAAACAGTGGTTAAAACAGTGGTTCAAACAGACACCTTACAGAAATCGGGCGAAGAAGTGTTGCCCAGATAGTTTGTGTCGACAAGCTTTCCAGGTCACACATCAGCAGACTTGATTAATGCAGTGGCGGATGCAGGTATTGCTAACAAAACGCCACTTCATATGGAAACTACCTTTTACGGAGCTCTACCGTCTCGAGTCTATGCATTAAATACCTTGCTTACAGAACTCTGCGGCTTGCTATATTCGGTATCGAGATAACCGATTAAGTAGAGTCCGATATGACAAAGGAGTCCCACTTAGCAAAGGTAACATTACATCAGTTCAGTAATACCAAATTAGAAGGTATTTATTAGTGATAGCTTTAATAATCCAAAGTCCCATATATCTCTGACTGAACTCTTTTTGCGCGAACATCTAGCAAATTGAAGGTCGTTACCCCAGAGCATCCCAGGATGTTTTAGGTAGCGTTTTAGGCTATCGATTCCATTAAGCATAATTGCAGCCTGTTAGTACTCCCTGCCAAAAGAAATTTGAGTAACGTCAAGGCGAATAGCCTTTTAGTAGCCCCGCATCAGGTATCGGCCCTATAGATTCAAATACGTAGGGGTGGATAGGCTATTTACTATAACATATGCAATGTAAAGTTGTGTACGACTGGAACCCAAGCGATCCATTCGGTTTGACTGGCTGAATAGTTCATTTATCATGTACAGGCGACTAGGAGTAACAAATATGATCTTAATGTCAGCATACGAGTGGATGTTCACTGAGATAACGCGTGCCAGACTAGAGGCTAAGATCATGATAGCTCTTGAAGGGTATAAAGCATCATCTTTCCCTAAACAATTGGATCACACTATCAAAGGTTGATTCACAATCGAGAGCAATAACTGACTTCACTTGACTTTATTAAAGATCTTTAAACATGCGATTTGCTCTTGTTGCGTCGGCGGCTCTTGCCCTTAATGGGTTATCTATTGCCTCTGCCATTCCTGTAACGAGTAAGTAAAACCAGTTAATTATACATCGCGCAAGCTTATTCTCATACGATTCAAGACTTGCAGAGTGAAACCCGTGCAGAGGAAGCAACGGATGGTGGCAATGTGGCTCTCAACTGGCAGTACGAGACTAAGAAGCGCCGTGCAGAGGAGGCAACAGATGGTGGAAATGTGGCTCTCAACTGGCAGTATGAGACCAAGAAGCGCCGTGCAGAGGAGGCAACAGATGGTGGAAATGTTGCTCTCAACTGGCAGTACGAGACTAAGAAGCGCCGTGCAGAGGAGGCAACAGATGGTGGAAATGTGGCTCTCAACTGGCAGTACGAGACTAAGAAGCGCCGTGCAGAGGAGGCAACAGATGGTGGAAATGTTGCTCTCAACTGGCAGTATGAGACCAAGAAGCGTGTTTAGGGCAAATGTGAAGTTATAAGATGTTCAGTTTTGGTCAACTAGCTTCTTTAAATCTGAAATTGTAACCTGAGATCTTAATTATCACAAATAATGTGCACTAGAATGTCAATTTGCCAGTAACTGGATATCTAAAATACGTGAAAAGAGGAAGAAGAGCTCTGCTATGTAATGTAAACTTTTTTCAACCTGTTTTCATAAAAATCTCTTAGGATTCAAAGACTTTTATGTGGGAGATTATCGTGCTGAAAATTAGATATTAAAAAGGCCTAGTATTTTTGTTATGCTGATATAACGCTCTTCATTTAATGCCTAGTAGTGTGATTACACAACACTCTCGGTTATTACCGAGCTTGTATGATAAACACTACCTTTATTTTAGGCGATTACTTAACACCATAGACGGCAGGTGGCAAGTGGAGCACTCCACTATCGCGTTAGCGGCTGACAGATGAGAGAATTCTATAACGACCCTAGATCTCCATAGACTGGGCCATAATCACGATTGTGGCTCGTGAACCGTCATAGTCGTCCCAATATCAACATTTGTCGTGTCTGGAACCTGCTGGGGATTGATAAGATCGTAATGGCCCTCCACTTTCCATCAATTATAGCTACTCGTGTTACCTTGACCATCCAAAATACTCAATCATGAAAGAACTCCCTAACATCAAAGATGACGACCTTCATTCTCAACATCTACTCCTTGATGAGGAGAGCACCCAGGGCGAAGATGTCTCATTATTCTCCGGAAAGTTTCTGTTTGGATATCGAAAAGATCTACGCCAGAACCGATCGGATAGTCTAAAGTTGAGCCTTATGTTTGTCTGCATTTCTTGGGCGATAACGATAATATCTCTTATGTATAGTTTAAAGCAAGGAGCTGTTATAAAGTGTTCGGGAGCAGAGAGCTACATTGAAGAGAAAGTTGGATTACTACAAGCACCAAATTGTGAGATTGTTGTTGTTTGACTTGCTGTTGCAAAATTCCACTAACGTATTCCTTGGTAAGTTCCACTGAAAGAGGTCACATTTATTAAAGATGAACGATACATGGGGCCTCTGAATGAGAGTAAAGACGCTTGGAGTGAAATTTTTGATATTGCGAATGGTGGAAGAGTAACTCTGGACGACGATTCCTCGAATTTCCTAGGTGTTTCGGGCTTTCATCAAGTCCACTGCACAGTAAGTTCTGAGAGATGCATAACTTCCTTCATTGAGTGACATCGCTGACTCTGTTTGATTTCAGTACTACTTTGTGCAGGCAATTGACATGGCCATTGAAGGCATAAAACCAAATGATCATCTAAGCAAACATATGGCACACTGTGCAGAATTTCTTCGTCAATCGGCGATGTGCTTTGCTGATCCTACACTAGAAAGACCATTTGAGGGTGTGCTGGGCTCATTTGAAGCTCGTACAACTCATCTCTGTCGAGATTATGGGAAGTTGGTTGAATGGGCCAATGAGAATGCATATAGAGGCGATTGAGTCGCATAAGGCTGGCTGCTAAGATCACTCAATTATTAGATAGAAATTGCAAGTTATTCTGCAATATTAATTGTAACCAAAAACATATCAAGTATTGGACAACAAATTGGTTGTGGTTAAGCTGTAGTATAAGGCATCACAAAGCTTGTGTCCAAATATTTTACTGCTGTCAAAGAATTTTATAGCAGTTAATAAGCTGAGACGTTGGGAATCATAATTATATCGCAATGATTTCTTGCCGGCTAGAGAGAGTTTAGATCTGAAATATGATATGTTAAAACTTAGTTCTTTGAAAAGAGACCAGCATATATGAAATCTGGTCGAGCTATTATTATCATTAATGGAATTGTTTTAGCCGTTATTAACAGCGTCCTAAGTAGGCGGTTATATTCTTACATTTAAAGAATTTATCGAATCTGATAAAATCAACTCTATTGGTATGGTATACTAGTATACTTATTTTTATGTCATATGCTCGTTGTTATAGGAATACGGAGCAATCGGGTATACGAGGTCACTAAGAGTTTACACCCCCACACCCCATTTTCTTTTAATCTTTAGAGTGACTGCATGCATATCAGTAGCCTATTCATCAGGGGTTTACAACCTCTCTTCCTATGCTAGTCTCGGTCTAAAAACTTAACTATACCGTATTGCTCTGCTGTCATCGCTGAGCTTTGTTAGGCAAGAAAGTCAATTGTCTGTACTAAAATCTTACGGCCGACAATCTGCATACCCAAACTATGATACCCGGCAAGCCGCTCGACTTGACTTGGTAACCTATCAACTGCCAATGACGTTCAACATATTGCTTATATCGTATCGAAACTTTTGGAGTATGTTTAGTAATCTTTAGTCATATACATAATACAAAAACCGCATTCTAATCTAATAACAATATGTCAGGATAATCGAAACAATGACATAGCTCAATTTAGTAAGATTTGGTGCCATTGGAGGAAGTCTGTGATTTGATGGTCACAGCTTATCCCGCCACCGCAATAGTAATGAGACCTGATAATGCTTTCTACCCATAACAAAGGTTTCCAAATATCAACTAGTATCATACATGAATTTCAGCCGGAATTTCAGCCGGAATCAAGGATTTTACGTCGATCAAGTTAGCTTCTTACCGCCCATTAAGCTGAGGTTCACAATTCAATCACTGAGCTTCATTGAAATCTGCTACCTCTTTTTATTTCTACACCTGGACATCTTGAATCTAAAATCGCTGGTATTTATTCTACCGTGAAATCATAAATAGTCATCACCCACTCACTCACTCACTAGCGATGTTGCCACGAAAACTTAGCCCAGCCTGCGCTGCACTTCAGGAAGAGGAGTCAGATACCGGGCCATTTTACGATGACATTCAAAAGAATATGCAGCAACTGAGAGATCCTCGCCGTGGTAAATTGCAAGTAGTCCGAAATGCAGCCTTTACCCTCACTGCCTTATTATGCCTCTGGATTGTCTTGGTCACCGCTTGGCGAACCACTTTACACCCAACTCCACGAGCCCTCAAGTACAAGAAAGAAAGGCTTACTTGTGGGAATTCAACAGCAGAAGCTGAGTCGCTCGGCTGCGTTTTTGACCTTCTTTCCCATAACTGGCTACCTGTTCCATGTATGGACTATGAGATAACGGCTGAATTTCGCCAGTACGTCTTAAGTGCGGACCGGCATTTGGGTGCCTGGCCATATTTCATTGATGCGAACGAAGAACGAATCAAAGATGAGACCTCACTTGCTCATATTGGTGGTCAACGTGTTGCTACTACCCAAGAGGAGCACCTAGCTCACTGCGACTTCCTTATTCGACGCATGCACCGCGCCGCATCGGGCATTACGAACTTAGATGGATCTATAGCTAGGTACAGCCATACGCTTCACTGCATCCATGAACTCAAAAACCCGAAAGCAAAACCCCTTGACGTGCTGAATAAAGCGTTTCATGTTGGATTCTCAGATTGTCATGTGGATGTCGTTGTATGAGAGTGGGAGGAATTTCTTTTTTAGGATATCGAGATTAGTAAAGACAGGAAAGAAAATTTGCAAACAGAAGTAGAACCTATTGAGTCTAGATTTTGATCTGATACTTTGTGAAAGTGAAACCAAATTGTTCTGAATGCAACATGAATCCTCATTGACAGACTTATCTGAAGAGATACATTTGTTAAGTAAGGTTGTATAAACTTTGAAATCTATAATCTGCCACTTGAAAGCCTACACAACTGGAGTAAAAGACTAACATGTCTTAATGAACGCAAAATTATCAAGATCTAGCTTGAATCCAGGGGTCGGCAAGTATATCACTCCAGGTAGCTCTACTACATGGCTCTATTTCCAACATTTTGCCTATAATAAATTGAGAGGCAACTGGTAGATTCATTATTAGCTGTTCACGCCCGACTGTTGTCGGCTCAGGTATTGCCGATAGAAGATACGTATCCTGTCCACAAGTAGGACTTCTATGTTTCGGACAGAATTCATTAAGATATGAATACTGAGGTAAAGCAAATCTTCTGAAGTCTTCGTCATCAAGCGATGCAGATTTCCATGGCACTCTCTTCAATACTATAATGCAGTAGAGAACCCCTAGAGCCCATATATCGGCAGCGACTGGATCAAACAGTGACCCCTCTGGATGAGACTCTGGAGGAAGATATGGAATAGTTCCAGCATCACCTATGTTCTCATATCGGAAATCAACAAAAGAACTTTTAAGCAAGTCCAAAAGTACTGAGAAATATATGTTTGCTTACCGGATTTCAGATGTTTCTTCTTACTGGTGGCATACTGAAAAATGAATGCACTTCCAAAATCAATAACCTTAGCATGCTGATCATTTCCTAGCAAAACATTTTCAACCTTAATGTCTCCGTGAGCGATTCCATTCTTGTGCATGATATATATCGAGTCAACAACTTCTCGATACAGATCAGCTAGATAATTTGTGTCGTTCTTGTATTCTACCCTGGACGGGGAAAGCGCTGCCCGACCCACTGCTTTGACCAGCGCTTCATTTAAGCTTCCTGTACAGTACTCCATCACTAGGAACCACTGCCGACCAGTATTGGCAAGGCTAACTGTTCGTGCAAAATTTGAATAAGAGCTCAAAATTTTGCCAATGCGGTATTCCTGTTTAAGGTAACGAAGATTGGTGGCAGATGTTCCAAGTGTTTCTTCCTCTTCAAAATCAAAGACTTTAACTGCGAGGGCCTCGGGCAGGGTACTATTGGAATCGTGGTCTCGGCTGCCGAGCAAACGATAAACATTTCCTGATACTCCACCCCCTAACCTTGATCCAATCAATGTACCATAGGGTTTTAGAACTGAGGGTGCTTGTTCAAGATGGGGCGGTTTTGACGGTGCCAAAATGGAGATATCACTAGATGGATTGAGGTACTGTCTTTTGTTGTGTTCTGGCCCGTCTGAAATGGGTACGAGGGAAACCAGAGGTATGAGATAAACAAAACAGCATATTTGAATGATAGCTGCAAAGCCGAGTAGCTGCACCATTATAGGCTCACACTTTACAGTAATTGAAGTTTATCTCGACACGGGATATGTGACTGCGCGAATGCTAGATATATTCGTGAACTCTAACTCAGCATAATGAGGAAATCGGCAAATTTGGTTTCATTTGCAAAGCGGGGGCGGAAAGGCTATAAGCCTGTGTAATCATAAGCAAGCGCTTATTATTCTTCATTCTCATTATCCACCACCCCCTTAGTAATCAGACGCTATTGTGCCCTTTGGAGCTAGTTCGGAAAGGCAAATAAGCACACATGAGCGAATATATTGTGGTATGAACTGTATTGCAATTAATGAACGATGAAGTGAACAGCGTAGAGAAAGACGCAAGGCAGAAAGCGCTTTGATGCGATTTGGGTGGCTGAAACGGTGTTTGGTGGAGGCTGTGTGCAGCTTGACATCCCCCCACATTGATTCAATTCTACATATCTGTTCCATTATTACTAGCATGGTTCCTCGCAGTTCCTACTCTGCTTTCATCGACAAGACAAAAATTCCCCGACCTCGTAAAAAGGGGAATGGTAGTTGTTGACAGAAACAATTCAAGCATAATCGACTTCTGGGTGTTCTGCTCTACCGGCTACGCGTGTCAGCTATACACAGCTTCTCTTTAATCCGAGGTCCTTGGTCCATTATGGACTCAACAGAATGGGACGAAATGTATTCTAGAGAATTTGAAGATCCAAGGGATCCGAGCCGCGATTATTGGAACAGTAGTATTCTTGCCCTTCCTACGGGGGGGGGACGCACCGGTAAGCTCTTTTAGACTTCTTCAACTCCTTCAAGGACTTTTAGGGTACCGCCGAGATTGAAGAATGCTGCGAATCCTGTATTGGCATGCTTGAATGGGTAACCTAAGGCCTTCTTTAGTATATTGTGAAGTTCTTATAATAATCTAACAAGTATAATTGTGAATTTAAATAGTTGGATAGATTTGATCCATTAACTATAACTATCTATTTCGAATTAAACATGTCCTGTAGAATTAGTACTACCTTTTGAGAATATGTGCTAATCCAAAGCTTTACAGGCTGATAGAGCAACATCTTCTGGCTTGCCTCCTCTAGACTTTTCCTCAACCCCTTTATTGAATTTCCCAGCATCTCACAGCAATAAGATTGACAGGTTGAATGCTCCTTACGGAAAAGAAAATCTAACACGAGACTCCTTCGAATTTCGACACTATAGTCAGATAGTGACACACAATATTCAGATAGTGACTAGTGAATGCAGATCCGGCCCTGATGATGATTTTGTTGCAATAAATTGTCATGTCGACTGGGAGCTCCCTAGATATATTGAAACCGAGCTCGGTGGTAGCAGTAGACTAGATGAAGTAGTAACCATTACGGGTACACCAGATTGCGCACAAGTAGCTTCTTGTGAAGACTACGTAATTCAAACTTGGGGAATCAGAGGAAAACAGAGACTCGACAAGATCATAAAAACTGTCCATGAGGACAATATAGGTAAGCAAATTCTATGTATACAGCTTCTGATGATTCTTCTTTGAAATTCGAAAGAGAAAAAGGATATTCATAAATTAAAGTCCGAATTTCTCATGGTTTTTTAGCAAGGTATATTATGCTCTGTATAAAGCTATTATGACTTGTTATACCTATACATCAGCTTATCAATGCAGGCTTCAGCATCGAATATAGTTCTGGGCTGCAATGCACCCATTCATTGACGAGGGAATGGAGCAGTGAACCGACCCAATACATGAATGCAGAGATAAGTGGCAATTATCATGACGTTATGTTAACCTTAGAGTTGCTCGCATGGCTAGCCGTAACATTTAGATTACCTCAACAACGCGGCATAGCTCTATCAAGCGTTGACCATGAAAGTATGGGCAACAAGTCACTAAATTCCAGTAGCAGTGTTAGAGATACTAGATACCTACCTATTCTTCTATCGAAACAGTCTGCAGCACCTCGAAGTCACATTGATACCCCAGGGACTTGCTGGCTACCTTTATTTCAGGAAGGCATACTCGCATGTGGTTTTCCCGCTGCCCCGCGAGAAGAGGGTATTGGACTTGAAATTCCCTTCCAACTCATGATACATTTCGCAGGGATCCGGGGCTCGATGGAGTACGATAAATTTAAGATTTTGGTGGGACCATCTAGGATTTTGTTTCCTGTGAAGCTACTAGGAGACTCTGTTCAGTGGCATTACATTGAGGCAAGCGAAGATGATGAATTAGTACATCTTTTCAGCAAGTATATTGAGGAACACTTCCCCCATGACATTTTAGACCTGAGCGATATTGAAGATTTTGCTACAAAAAGAACTTTCCTCGGTCACTACAACCATGCATTTGTTACTGCTGGCACACACGAGGCTGTCAATATCTCGACAATAGGCGATTCGATTGCTCCTAGGTCTAATACAAGGCTAGAGATTGCAAGAGAAGGTACTGCAAACATTGGTTTCTCAACATATGGCGGTACCGGTGCTATTGCAGGGAAATGGATTTTCCCAAAGTCACTTCAGGTCTCTTTGGCAGGAAATCACACATACGAAGATAGATTATCGAGTGCCATTGATAGGCCCCTGGTTGTTTATGATATAAATGAGCGTTCGGCATGGCTAGTATCAGAGTTGAGCATTGTTCTCCATTTGGCTCACAAATACTTGAACTCTTCAAGGGCTCAAAGACGTGGACGAGGAGATGTGGACCAAATCTTTTGGCCGCACAGCCCTTTCGCACAATCATCAGCAGATGGAGGAAAGGCAGCTTATTCGGTAATACAAAAATGTGCCGATACTCATTTATATACCAGACATGAAGATGGTAAGCCTCAGAAGTTTTGGAATGAAATTGACGCCATCCTGAAAGACCTCGCGAGTATTCGAACGGAGGAAAGATTGAAACGAAACGAAACTGGATTAGGACTGTCGAAACCACGGTTGCAAGGCTGGGATTTTAATGATCTAGCAACCAAAGAAGAGACAGTATATCAAAGGGAGCTTCCCAAGGAATGTGTAAGGTCTCCATGGTGGCCCCTAGTAGAGGAAAACAACATTGTTGTATTGTTTGGTCGGGATTTTGGATCACTCATTAGGCCAGATCTTGAAAAGAGTAAACCATACTGTGGGTGGGAATCTGTACCCAGTCAGGCTGAGCTATTAACAGCTAGTATGCCGGTGTTTAGAAGCCTCATGTACAAATATGAAGATCCTCATCAAGTGGCTTCAGGACTGTTTTGGCAAAAGCCAACAAAGAGGGATTGCCCACCTTGTGGTAACTGTACCGATGGTTGCTTATATGTACAAGGGCTTATTGATCGACGCCCAGGAAAAGGCATGCGACCGAATAAACGTCTGCTTCGCTCAGATGCAGTTATATTTGGGGATATTAAGCATTATCACAAAATGAAGTTGAAGATGAAGCCGACGGAGAGGCTGGCAAGTTTAAGTACTAGCGACAATCAATTAGCCAATGGTCGGAAAGAAAGGACGCCAGAAACTAAAGTATTCGAACTCGCTTTAAGATAGCGCTGACCAGCATGCTTCTCAAAAAGTGCGACTTGTGAGCAAATCACTCACCCACGGTCTGGCTGAACTAGCACCAATTAATTCTTGTTATCAACTACAACGCTGAAGGCTAAAGACTATCTCAGATGAAAGTCCTTTTTTAAAATCATGTGGTGCGATGTGCAACAAAAGCTCGCTTCCTAAATCTTTTAAAGCCGCAAGGGTAAACGCGATTTATAACTTTAGCATTTCAGAATAATTTTATTTGCAAGCTTGTACTCTAATTGTTTTCCAATCCTTTCTAGAAGATGCGACTTGACACGCAAGGTCTGTCCTGCATCTGTCTTGTGTAGTTGTCTTTCAACATTGCAACGAAATAGGCACTGGATAGAAATCACTCATTGTATAACAAGCTTATCAACCACAACGCACTCTCTTTTAAGTCTCAAGGTAGCTGAACTACCAGAACCATCCTTTTCGTTTCTCTATCTTCTCTTCAACTACATCCTCTTTCTCTTCTTCTTCCCTTCCGTTGATGATGTCCAGTGCAGCCTGTCCCTTAGGCGCGGTGGTGAGGTTCTCGTATCCATCCTCAGTGACCAAAATATCGTCTTCAATTCGTACTCCACCAACAGGATAGTACTTTTCAAGGATTGGCCAATTGATGTATTTGGAGATGTGGGTGTTTCCGCGGAAGAGTTCAAGGGCATAACGAGAGAAGTAGCTGAAGTTGTTAGTAAGAATAGCGTAATAGAAGATGTTAGTGAAAAAGAAGGAATAAAGGAACTTACATGCCAGGCTCGACAGTTATGACCTGGTTAGGAGCTAGAATTGACGCTGAGTTTGCGTTCATATCTTGGAGCATCTCGTGGAAGAGAGTCAGCCAAGATTCTTCCTGTGTACCATATAGCATTGAATCAGTCTTGCCCAATAGCAAATTCCCGCCATCGCCTACGTCATGAACTTCCAGTCCCATAAAGTGACCTAGGCCGTGAAGAAAAAATGCAGAGGTAGCACCGGACTTGAATATATCTTCGAATGATCCGTTGTGCAGAATACCAAGATCAATAAGCCCTGAAGCGGCAACAGTATGTGCATGCATATGTATTTCTCTGAAATTGGCACCGGGTTGGATCATATTAATGCAGCTTTCCTGCATTTCTTCCACGATGTCATAGATTTGCTGCGCTTCTTTGCTGTATTCTCCATTTATCGGAAAAGTTCTCGTAACATCTGATGCATAGCACTGCCAGTCACAACCGGCATCTAGGCAAACGAGCTGTCTACCTTCGAGCGGCTCATTATTAGCCATATAATGCAAAGTGCTGGCATTCTCCCCAGACGCAGCAATTACTCCATAGGACTGTTGCTTGGCTTGCTCTGCTATGCAGGTCGCAGTAAAAATGGCCTCGATCTCGGCTTCATTCGAAATGTACTTGATACCTCGCAGGACATTAGTATGACCTAAAGCACTTATTGCGCTTGCTTTTCGAATCATTTCGAGCTCATATGGAGTTTTGATGACTCTTGATGCATCCATTGCAACTCTCAACTTTGTGGTATCAAGAAGAGAATTATGATTGCCGGAAAATTCGGGGGCTTTGAGCAAGGAACTCTGTCTTGCAAACCATTGTGCATCTGTAGAGTCTAAACCAGGTGCTGTTGGAATGGTTGAAGAGCTGTTAGCTGGAGGCAGATGATTGACTGGTACACATTCTTGCTGAAATCGTTTGCAATTAAGACACCTTTCTTCGGTACTCTGTGCATAGCAACGGATCTAAGGAATAGTCAGTGTTGGATGAAAAATCATTACTGAGATATATGTTCAATTCTTATGAACAAAATGCCGTACCTTGCGCCTTCTGCAATATCTACATTTTTCAGTAGCGATATAAGCGTCTGCTTCACTAGTTAAGGAGGACTGGTGGCCACTCAAAGAGAGTTTGGGCTGAGTGATAATGCTCGCTGGGGATTGACTTTTATATAGAACGTAGATTCTTCCCAGCTCTTTTCGAGTAAACTCATCTAAAAACTCTACTAAAGAAGATATAACAACAACCTCATCAAAGTCGTATTTGGATTTCATTTCTTCTGGAGTTGGGTTCTGTCCCAAGTATATGACGGATCTTCCCGTATTCAAAGGAGGGATAAAGGCGGTCAGCCTGTCTTCCTGGATGTTATACGTAACGACACAGTCCGGGAGATTTACTCCGCTCAAGTAATAAAAGTAGCGTCGCTGGCGAAATACCTCCATCTGATCAGAGTCGTCATAAAGCTTTGAAGGAAGCCCCTGAAGATATATCAGACCGTGCTCCACGTCAAGGTGCTTGGCCACATTTCGAGCATGAAGTTTTGCTGTGTTATTATTACGTCAGAAAATTCTTGATCAAAACAAAAAACATTTCAGATGACTGAAAGCTAGAGTATTCATTGGCCCATGTCCAATAGAAAGACCTGGACAAAAAGTGGCCACAATGCCACAGCACTAACCTGGATATTTCTTAGTTGGCTTTGGCTTGGCATTGATAGATCTATAGGTCTGTTAGAAAATTGATGTCTGTAGAAGTAAGGGAGACCGACAAGGCACCAAACTCTTCAACTTCGTCACAGCTCCATTCTGTACTACTGGACCGCGAGGACCGGTCTTCACGGGAATCAGAAATGCTATGGTCCATGACAGCAAAGTACCTTTCCGCAGTTTTGATGATAACTAAACTAGAAGCTTAAAGTCCTCTTGTACCAAAATCGAAGAGTTGATAAGATGGCTTATCTGGTGAGCAGCTAGCTGTTGCCTGACGTCTGGCAGATCTCGCTTAACATTATTCTTAGTGAGTTGTCAATGTTTCCTGAGATGCCTCGTGTCCAAGGCAGAAAGCAGTCCACTTCCTCCCCCGGATATTTACCCCACAAAATCAAGCTACTTCGTTACCTTCAATCACACCCTTCTATGCACTACCACCCATATTCATATGACTAGTTACCGTAGTACTGACCTAACACTATCTCCTCTATTCGGAAAGGAAGCACGGTGTAAGGTCTTAGCAAAAGAATCGGCCCTTCACAGTATCCCGGGCATCGGTGATAGTTACACCGAGATTCCTGTTGGGATCTGATGATCTTTCCTATGCCGAATACGCTTGTATTGTCATCTGCTGCATCATTGTACTCTGATTCTTTCGGTCTCGCATGGACCATCTGAGCACGTCACTTGCCTAATAGGTAGCATAAGCCAACCAGATCGTAAACGTCTGCTCAACATATGGCAATATCATGGAGGTTCCAATATATATCAAGATGTCTTCTTTTCTAGAAAAAGGATGTGAATATTTGCGACCTTTTGTACCTGCGGTCTTTATCTGGCTATACGATAATATGAAGCTTTTTACGTCGTTGACCACTATTTTGTCATGCACTATAGTGGCTTCAGACTCTGTACCATACAGCGAGTACATTCTAGCTCCAGCATCACGTACATTATTTCCAGAGTCCGTTTATAAAGTCAACGGCACGGTAATCGGAGCTGATACACTGACCGGAGGAAATGGAAGTGCTATTTTGGAAGGGGTCTCATCAGTAACTTTTGGTTAGATCCCTTCCCTCGTTTGATATTCTTCAAGGATAGATTATTATATTATCATATTATTGTCTCTTCTTCTGGGAAAAATAGAACCTTATGGTTCAGGATTCGTGACTCTATCTATTCAAATGGCTAACTCGTTGGTCAGACTTTAATAAGAATATAGCGGGTGTGGTATCGGTGACCGTGGGGAACTCTTCGTCAACGGATGCACTAATTGGGTTGACATATTCCGAGTCATCGATTTGGATCAGTGGACAGGGGAGTGATGCTACAGGAGACTTTGGTCTAGATGAAATCCTCTGGTTACCAGTCGGAAAAGGTCCCGGTACTTATACTGTCGAGAGGTGGTATGAGAGGGGTGCTTTTAAATATCTCAGTCTCATTAGCAATTCCAGTGCTACAATTGAAGTCACGAGTGTGAGTTCATAAAACATGTCTCCTCACACTGTAGCATGAGACTGACACCATATCATAGGTCAGTACATATTTCACTGCAGCACCTCATCAGGATCTCAAAGGCTACAAAGGCTATTTCCACTCCAATGATGAACTACTGAATAGGATATGGTATGCCGGTATGTATTCTTCTCTCCGTCTAGTTATCTGGTCTGAACAAATAGGCGCCTACACGAATCAACTGGGCACGATCGACCCCAAATACGGAAACTCGCTCGTTCACTTGCAAGGCGTTCCTGGCTCTGATCCCCCGGACACGCTGACTTGGTACAACAACTACACCATCTCCACAGGAGCAAGCTGTATAACCGACGGTGCGAAGCGTGACCGTCTAGTATGGCCCGGCGATCTTTCCATTGCTCTTCCCAGCATCTTCGTAAGCACCAACGATCTTCCATCCGTCAAAAATGCAATCGATTCCCTACTCGTCCTTCAACGCTCAGATGGTCTCCTTCCCTATGCCGGCAAACCTTTTAGTGAATTAGGAATCATGAGTTTTACCTATCATTTATATACTTTGATTGGTATCGCATACTATTATCAGTATTCAAGTGATCTGGCATACCTAAGAACTACCTGGGGACAGTTTAAGAAGGGCCTGCAATGGAGCTTGAACACGATCGATGACACCGGATTGATGGATGTCACATCTTCTGCTGACTGGCTTCGCTTTGGAATGGGTGGCCATGTACGTTCGCTATTTCCCATCCACGTTACTTCACTAACTGTTACAACAAGAACATCGAAGCGAACTCCATCCTTTATCATACCCTCAACCTCGCTATCGACCTGGCGAAGATCCTCCAAGACAACTCGTCCACCCAGTAAGCTCTCCTCCATTCTTCCCACCCTCCATCAATCCTAATCTGCCAACACCTATTAGATCATGGACCTCTACGGCCTTCACGCTCAAAACCTCGGCCAACATCCTCCTCTGGGACGGGTCCGCCTCTCTCTACCGCGACAACGAAGCATCCACGCTCCACCCGCAAGACGGCAACGTCTGGGCCGTGAAGTCCTCACTCGCATGGCCCGAGCAGGCGGCGCTGATCTCCACCTCTCTTCAATCCCGCTGGGGACCTTACGGCGCGCCGGCGCCCGAGGCCGACGCCACCATCTCGCCGTTCATCAGCGGGTTCGAGCTCGAGGCGCACTTCCTGGCGGGCGAAGACCAGCGCGCGCTGGCGCTGATGCGGCGCCAGTGGGGGTTCATGCTGGACGACGAGCGGATGACGAACAGCACGTTCATCGAAGGCTACTCGGTCGACGGCACGCTGCACTACGCGCCGTACCCGAACGCCGCGCGCATCAGCCACGCGCACGGCTGGGCGACGGCGCCGACGTCGCTGCTGAGCTTCTACGTCGCCGGCCTGCACCTGGAGTCCGCCAGCGGGAAGACGTGGCGCGTCGAGCCTGCACTGGGGGATCTGACGGATGTGGAAGCGGGGTTCGAGACGACGCTGGGCGGGTTTTGGAGCAAGGTTGCTGGGGAGGGAGGGGTGGTGCGGGAGTTGACGTTTGGCGCTCCGGTGGGGACGAGAGGGAGGGTGGTGTTGAAGGGGGTG